>Ga0228711_1000779_pt1 | contig 42573 bp, 27 predicted proteins | sample MedpolnodulmetaG_2_FD_177996 | JGI IMG/M metagenome (GOLD analysis project Ga0228711, IMG submission 177996) | Root nodule microbial communities from Medicago polymorpha collected in Santa Monica, California, United States - brown nodules | ecosystem: Host-associated > Plants > Roots > Nodule...
CCCAATTCAGTCTGTAATATGCGTTGCCTTAGTTTAAAGTGTTTATGCTTATATTTTCTTTACATATTTAAAGTAATAAATTTAATTTTGAAACTAAGAATCATTCTTGTGTTGCTTTGCTGTTGTGTGTGGTTTTGTGTCTGGCTTATTTTTATGGTTGGGTAAGAAGGCAATGTTGGGCTGCATGTCCTACCAACCTACCTATCGGTGTACACCCTGTATCATATTCAATGGCTGGCTTATACATTCTGCAGCTGTACCTTTCACTCTCAACGTCTGCAGTGGTTGAACTGATTTCTAAATTTTTATATATTCAATCATACTTAATATTAGGTATGATATATTTTCTTTCATTTCGGCTTTATTTGTCGTGAAATGAATGCTTATATATCCCTTATTTGTTTGATTTACTGAAAAACTATAAATTCATGCATTGTTTTTCTTTATAACTTATTTTTTATGTATTATTGTTTTATTAAGAGTTAGTAATGCAGGGCAAATGCCGGGGATTGCTCATATGATTCAAGGAGCCACACAAAATTTCTCACCATATGGGATATCGCAGGTGCTAGTTTTTCATGATTGTTGTGGCACCAGATTTTCAGCTATTTTAGTTCTACTAGCACACTAGATGATTTCATTTGTCACAGATTGGAGCTCTTTCATTAATGCAAGTTCAACCTATGACACAACAGGTTTGCTTGATTTCTGATACGCGCGTGTAAATTTATGAATTTATAGGCTTATATATCTGTATGACAGATTCTTTGTTTTTTGTTCTAAAAGGCTACAAGGCATGCTCGGCGAGTGTACGTTGGCGGGCTTCCTCCTTTTGCTAACGAACAGGTTCTCTACATGGACATGTCACCCATTTAAGTTCTAAAATATTTTTAAATGATTAACAATTCTCATAATTAGTTCACTCCAATTCTATGTAATAAATTCATCTAAATTTAAACAATGTTGCAAATTGTTATTAAATGTAGAAATTAATCGTTGCAAAAAGATTTAAGAATCATAGTTATGGTAACTTGGGGAGTGCAAAAGAATTGCAGCTTGCACTTAATTTGGAGTAATTACTATTAGTAGGGTTATACTGGTCATCTATAATGAATGCTATCTGGAATAGATCTTTTCAGGCTAAAATGTTACTATATTCATGCTCTAAGTAATATTTCATATGAATATGTGATCTCCTTTATGTACCAGGTGTACTATTTATGTTCTTCCATGCTTCTTTTTGTTTTTTGGGGTGGGGGTGTATTGTATTGTCTGACATAGACAATAACTAATGTTGTGCTAGTGCTTATTGAATACTAGTATGTTTGCTGCCTGTTCCATTAATAAATTAGGCTATATTCCAATTAACACAATGTAATTGTTTCCCTTTGCTTTTCGGAATTGTTGAGTTTGTTTTATTTTTGTAACAGTCAATTGCATCTTTCTTTAGCCAAGTCATGATTGCTATTGGGGGAAATTCTGCTGGATCAGGTGTTGTATTTTCAATAATTTATTTTGTGATTATATCTATATAAGTCTTGACATACTTGCTCTACTCAAAATCAATAACTTGTGAAAGAAGGCTGTTTTATTAATCTGACCTTTGAATTACCAGTAGTTGTGCTGCAATTGTATTTTAAATTAAAAAAAGGATTATATAGGTTTTTTAATCAAATTGTTTTTAGCGTGCAAATTTACTGCATGTTTAGTTGTTTTCTGTTCCATGTTTGTATTTAATTTATTTATTGCACAATGCAAGTGTCTTGGGTCTTAGACTAGAGATTATGTATGTATGTATGTATGTATGTATCTATCTATGTACGGATCATATTTATTTTCAAGATTTCCTGATTTACAGGTGATTCGGTTGTCAATGTCTACATTAATCATGAGAAGAAATTTGCGTTTGTGGAGATGAGAACCGTTGAAGAAGCTAGCAATGCAATGGCTTTAGATGGAATAGTATTTGAGGCAAGCATTTTCATATTATTGTGAAGGCATCATAAGTTTTGATATTAGATTGAGATTAACAATAGAAAGAATTAAATACGTCAATTGTTGTACAGTCCATCTCTTGAATTTCCATTTTATGTCATAACTCAAGGCTTGGGATTCTGGAGCATTTGTCATTCTCAAGGTTATGACAAATTAAAATTAATGGAACATATATGTTATAAAGAAAAACTAATAGACGAGCCCAATAAATCCACAAACTTCCTTCACTGTTTTATTTTAAGAATAAGAGTAGGCCAATGAACAACACTCTTCTTTTTGTCTTGATCTACAGCAACACCCTCAAAAGAAATGATTTGACCAAGGTAAGGAATTGTTGTTTAACCAAAACTACATTTCTTTTTAGCAAACAATTGTTGTATCAAAATATCCAGCTCAATCTTCACATGTAACAGTGATCCTGCCAATTTCTACCATAAGAATGTCACATTAAACCAAAACAAACCTCAAATATGGCTCACATGCTGCTTTCATGTTACATTGAGAAGTAGCGAGGGTATTAATCAAGCCAAATTACATAATTAAAACTCGTATCTGTTCTCAATGTTGTCTTTGGGATATCTTTTGGCTTCACTCTGATTTGAAGGTATCTTGACCCCAAGTTTATCAGAGTCCATACAACTCATTCAACAACTCCTCTATCATATTAATGGGTGCATGTTGGGAATTGTTGCTTTATTGAGGGTATGATAATCTACAAAATCTCCAGTCTCCATTCTTCTTTACATCCAACATTTTGTTCACCAAGTGCTCAGTTTCTCCTTTCTGGCTGTGAGCATGTATGACCTTACATTTATTCGACACATGCTAGAAAGTATTTGAATGGCACGTTCCCCCTCTCATTTGTTGAATTTGGATAGCACCGTCAAGTTCTTGCAATAGTGCTTCCATTTGCTTTTTCTTAGTCTCAGATATAGTTTATATCTGTAAAACATTTTGTTTCTCTCTAAACCTCACAGCTTCATTTCAAATGACAGACGCAAGGTCCTCTAATTTACCTTCTCTTCCCCTAAGGTTTCCAACCATGATACTCCAAGAATTGTAACAACTACCCCAAGATCGAATAAATGAAAATTTGTTATAATTGAAATATACTGCACCAATAACTCTATCTGGTCACACATACCTATACATCTAGAAGAAATATGTTGCCTATCTTTTACCTTAAACGCTACGATGCTGGTTTCAAATATTCCAAATGTGCCGTAGCTTCAAAAATGACCATATTAGAGAGGGAATTGGGGTAGCGCCTATAGTAGAGAAGATGGTGGAAAACAGGCTTAGGTGGTTTGGACATGTAGAGAGAAGACCTATAGATTCTGTAGTAAGGAGAGTAGATCAGATGGAGGATAGTCAGATCACCAGAGGAAGAGGAAGACCTAGACAAACAATCAGGGAAACTATTAGGAAAGATTTGGAAATTAATGAGTTGGACCGAAATATGTTCTATGATAGAACATTATGGCGTAATTTGATCCATGTAGCTGACCCCACTTAGTTGGAAAAAGCTTGGTTGTTGTTGCTGCCGCTGTTTCCGTAGCTTCAAAAATAAAGTTATGACTTGCTATCTACCATCTTAATAACCGAATTGAAAAACCGTTTGACCGAATGTTCTTCATTAGTGCTCTTCATTTTTGTTGTTTTTGGTCTTGAAACACCATTTAATGAGAAAAATGGTAAATCAGGATAGTTACATTCTTGGTTCCCCTAATCTTCAATTAATTCAGCCACTTTAAGTTCCTTCGCTTCCTCCTCTTCACAAAGAATGAATTCTTCAGAAACAGTTTGTTCAATATAAAGAATGAATTCTTCATCTTCTCTCTATGCAAAGGGTCATAGGGTTGACAACAACCCACCCCCTTTTCTTACAACACATATCCTTGAAATTTGATAAGTAAAGTAATATGCCTAATACCTCTATTTCTGTTGAAATCCTTGTTGACTGCCTGTGATAAAATAAAACTACTACGTGGTTGTCCTTTTGGCCTTGTGTCGGATTATTGTGAACGGGTAGGGCAGAAGATGAATACCTGTCCAAACTCCAAATCATTGATTTTCTTCCCTATTCGAAATATTTGGCTGTGATCTGGAGTTCCCCCAAACTACCACTGTATTATACATAGGGGGTAATTGCCACCGCAAATCCAATCAATTTGAACCCCATTTTTCCCCCATACAATTTGACTTTTCAATGTAATGAGCTGGAGAAATTGCTTTCTGCATATTGTTTCGAATAACATCAGTCACACCATTAATGAAATAGCCCAGAGCTTGCCTGTCCAATATGTTTTAGAACACTAAAAACTGATGTTTTGCTTGTGATATCTCAGGGTGTTGCCGTGAGAGTTCGTAGGCCTACTGACTATAACCCTTCGTTAGCTGCAGTTCTAGGTCCCTGCCAGCCAAGTGCAAACCTCAACTTATCTGCTGTTGGGCTTTCTGCAGGGTAAGATGACCACATACTTTGATGTTTATATGCATGTTTTACATGGATTTTTCTTAATGCTGGAGTATACCTTCTGTTCTGACCTATCTGGAATGTTCCTACTTCCCAGTACAATTGGTGGAGCCGAGGGACTTGATCGCATCTTTGTGGGTGGGCTGCCATACTACTTTACTGAAGTACAAATGAGAGAATTGCTTCAAGCTTTTGGGTATATGATATCATGGATATATCTATTCATGTGTTTACTCTTCTCTGTATTCTGGAATTTTGTTTGATTTTCTAACCATGCTTATTGATTTACTTTACAAACATAAACCTGACACATTTCTGTTGTGATATCATTTGACCCATTGCAGCCCTCTTCGAAGTTTTGATATAGTTAGAGATAAAGAAACAGGAAATTCTAAAGGATATGGTTTCTGCATCTATCAGGTGAAGAAAGTTGTATTGTAGAGCAAATAGATCTTAATGACAATTCACTTTACAAATGTTTCTTTTTTAAGTAATTACCTTGCAAATGATTTTTTTGGGCATTTGGTAATTTCCTAACAGAGTATAAAGCTTTGTATTTTTTTCATTCAAATTTATTTTTTGGTTAATCTTTTTAGGATCCAGCAGTAACGGACATTGCTTGTGCCGCTCTCAATGGCCTTAAAATGGGAGATAAAACATTGACCGTAAGGCGTGCTACTGTCAGGTTAGCCTTTCTACGGAAGAGTCTATCTATTATCTGCTTGAACTTTTTATTTAATCTATTTCTTAATTTTGTTTTCAATTATTTTCCATTACTTCCTAATTTTATTTCCAATTATTTTCTATTACTTCCGTGGCACACACAATTTTCAATTTTTCTTCCTTCAATATGCTAGTTTGCCACAGAATATGATTCTCGTAGAAATAGAAGGGAGAAATTTAAAGTGAGAGGAAGAAATGATCAAGGAGGGGGAATAATTTTCTGAGAGTCTGAGACTGTACTCAGTAATACCCCTTTTAAGTTGGCAAACCTCTAGTAGCTTCATATTACTACTTTTAGAAACCTTAATCGGTATTCTCTTCAAGAAATTGTAATTTAATAGAAAAACCTGATTGTATTAAATTTCTATTTATGTCTATACCCCTGAATCTCCTTTTTGCTGATTAATCTTAATTCCCTTAGATACATACATCGTTCATGGAATTAGACCATTCTATTATGCTGTCAAGCTTCTTTATATCTGTTTTAGCATCTGTTATTTTGTTTGCTTTTGGTATTTTGTTGTATTCCCTCAGTTATTTCCCGCTGTTTGTGTGTCATTGATAATATAACGAGCATGGTATGTAACAAGGAGGTTAATAATGGTTTATATGGATTTTGTATTTTCATTAAAACTGATGTTGCAGCAATACTCACCGATGCATTTTGATTATCTATATGACTAAATCTTAAATTTATATATATTTTTACTTTCTATTGATTAATAAAATTCACTGCGATGTACTTGTCGGGCAGTGCGCATTCTAAACCAGAAGAGGATAACATCTTTGCACGGGCTCAACAGCATATAGCTATGCAGGTGAGGCACATACTTTTAGCTTCTGTTTTTTTACTTGTTTTCCATTCATTATTACTCTCAATTATTTACATCCTTCAACCAACAGAAAATAGCTTTGGAAGTGGTTGGGCTAAATATTCCAGGAGTCCCAACAAACGATGAAAGCCCCACCAAAGTTTTATGTTTAACTGAGGTGATTTTAGTTTATATTACATGCAAAGTTTTATCAACCAAAGCACCCTGTTTAGAGTTGACTGATTGATTTGCTTTCTATTTATTTATTTTTTGTTTCCTCCCCTCTTTATTTTCATTTTGTCAAAATTTCCTATGGCTGTTAACAATTTGATTTGACTGACCCTTATTTTCACCTCACCTGCTCTACCTTATTTTCTTTGAAGGCCGTCACTACTGAACAATTAACTGATAATGGAGAATATGAAGAAATATTGGAAGACATGCGGGATGAATGCCGCAAATTTGGTATGCATGTTTGGTAATATGTGCCCTATTACTTTGCCATTTTCTGCTTAAAGCTGTGCTTATGAAGTCATATATTACATTTTCTCTGGTTAAGTGGGTGAGTTGGATCTATTTATAAAATGTGTAATTAATCTCATCCAAGTTTTTGGAAAACTATGGTTGAGGCATAAATAGTAAGCTTGTTCAACTAATGTTTTGATCGACATTTTTAGTTTGGTGTCAACAAGTATCCAAACAAGTTCAGTATTTCAATTATATAGTTAATTTTCTCTTGGGACATATAAAATGGCTGATAGCAATTCAGTATGATGGTTGTAAAACAAAAATTTGTTGGAGAAGCTTGTCTTTTGGAGCGTCTTAGACCATTTCAACGGGACATAGAGTATTAAACAAGTTGTGCGTGTGTATGTGTGTGCTCGTGACAATGTCCCTTTGTCAGTCATTATAAGTGTTATAGGAAGTGTGTCTGATCTGATGACTTATTTTTGGGATAATCTATTTTACTGCGAGATCAATTGGACAATAACAAATGAATGTTCTGAAATTCCAGTAACATCTTTGTTCATGAGTTTCTGATTGATATAATTTCTTCCACCTTATTGGGATGTACAGGGACCTTGGTGAATGTTGTTATTCCTCGTCCAAATCCAAGCGGAGAGTTGTCTACAGGAATTGGAAAGGTACATAGTTCTCTTGTGATGCATTTGAGATTCGTTTGTTAATGTCATGCATGTAGCTCCACTTTAGTTTGCATATGAAACATATGTAGTACGTGAGTTACATACAAATTTCACGCACCTCGGGCTGGGCCATAGTGATTTGAAACTTTTAAAATGGGCTGAGCTTTGTGGTCTTGCACTGTTTCTCTAACAAATAAAGTATGCGAGGCTATTCTTAATCCAAACGTAGTTGTTTAATTGTGGTTTCGGTTTCTCTTGTAGGTGTTCTTGGAATACTCTGATTGTACTGCTTGTTTAGCTGCAAAAAATGCTCTAAATGGTAGGAAATTTGGGGGTAGTATTGTGACTGCTTTTTATTATCCAGAAGAAAAATATCATAGTATGGATTATGATTTATAACCGATTGTAGGGAGAGAGATAATTATCTGTTTGTAGTGTTTATAGCCACTTTTTGTATGCAACTTTGCAACCAAGTTTATCACATATATAATGTACCTGTCAATCATATGTTGATGCTATTGTCGTTGATGTGTTCGTGCATTCACGGGAAAATAACTTCTATTGGTTCAATCTTAATAATTAACTGTTAAATTCTTCAAAATCGTCGATGGTGTTTATGTTGAATATTATTTTGTTTTGTTTTCGTGCTTTTAGATAAACATTTCCACTTACCATCGGGATCCAAAGTAATGGTTGGTCCGTAGTGTCCGAGTGTTCTAAAACTCCAGTGTTGCCGAGTTCAATTCCTACTCGTAGAAAAGATCATTACTTCCACTTTATGTGGTTTTGGTTTATTTGTATACCCGAAATTAAAAAAGCCAAGAGAAATGACATTTTCTCAGCCCCAGTTGAATAATTCTGAGAAAAGCTTTGCAACATAATGCGTCCAAACGTTGGATATCTCAGCCCCAGTGATGTAATGTAAGCAACATGATTGATAAATAAGAGACAAATGATTATAATAGTAAGGGTTAAATAAGTTTTTCGTCCTTATAAATATAGCGAATTTTGATTTTAGTCCCTAAACAATTAGACTGAATGTTTTCATCCTCACAAAAAATTTTATTTTGTTTTTCGTCCTTAATGACCATTTTATGTTCATATAAATGGCAAAATTATAACTCTTTTATGTTCAAATTGTATCCATGTTATGACCGCTTATTATATTTGACATTTATATATTCATATTATGTTCAAAAAATGTCAAAAACACGATAAAATTATATCTTTTAAGGACGAAAAACAAATTTTTTTTTTTGTGAGGATGAAAATATTTATTTTGATTTTAGTATTTTAATTTTATAGGGACTAAAATCAAAATTTGTTACATTTATAGGGACGAAAAACTTATTTAACCCTAATAATAATAGAGATAAAGAGTATCAAATTCCACTCGTCAAATAACATTGTCATATTAAAAAAAAAAAAAAAAAAACAATTATGTCACAATTTCGTAACGGGCATGGTACGCTATAAAACAAAATGAGATGATGCATCCATTACAGAACAAAAAACGATGATGCATCCATTGAATTCAGATTCTTTCTGACTTCAAAGATTCAGACATGAATGACGTTTTTAACCTCAACAATAATTTAATAAAATCTGGCACTATCTGTGGATGATGTACGGTGGTTTTCAAAGTTGCTGAGTCGGATCAATGTCATATCAAAATGGATAAGATTTTTTTTTTCCTTTTTTATATTCCTGTATCCAAAAAATAAATATCTTTTAATTCCCAAATTCCAATTACGCGTCTACACTAATTACTACCATCAATTACCTCCATTTCATCATAACACGTTCTCTTCCATGACTAGATCATGATGCTATGCCACGCACCCATCTATATACTAATTAATTCCAATCTTAATTTTCAAAATGCAATTCTAATTTCGGGCACCCCAAATCAAAATTTATTTGAGCAAAATACTCATAAATAAATAAAAAATTAAAAGATGTGATTAAATATATTTAATCTTTTACATTTTGCGCGTGTGTCTAAATAAATTTGAATATGATTGTGTCTAAACATGCTTGAATTGCTCTTTTTGTAATATTCTTCATCATTAGACCATTTTTTTAGGAAAATGTTTTTAATAGTTCTTTTATGACCATTTTTCTGATTGTTGAGGAGAGTGTTTTTATGACCTTGATTAAGCAAACAAATGTAGAAATATTATATTATATTTAAAAATATGTAATTTTTAAAAAGTTTAATAATACTCCACATTATGTGTTTATAGGTTTAGTAAGAGAGATTAATCATTGTTAAATGATGGTAAAAAATTTGTATAGTTACAAAAAATTATGTTTTTCTTCCTTAACAAATGTCTAATTATGACATTTGCTAGCACAATTATTTCTTTTAAAGTATTTTTTTTCTTTAAAAATATTATTAGTGAATTATACATCACTCGAAATTTTATGTTAGGCAACATGCACTTTCGTAACATAAGTTAATTTTTATAGACACAAATCTAAATTAAAATAATATATTTGGGATGGTTCTTTGGCACTTTTCTTTGTCCCGTCCAATATAGATAAGTAAAAAAATAAATTATCACTTCTGAATCTGAATACATATTATTAAAAAAAATAAAAAAGAGTTCCTTTTTCATGATTATCCACTATTCCTTATTTGGATTGGATAGGATTTCCATTTTCCACGTCACCTCTTTCACTCGCTTTCTTTTATTCTAGTCAAAAAAACTAAAAAGACTGAAACACCCCTTTCTATTTTGATGTATATATATCTTACACCATTTCCTCAATCATCTCATCATTATCCATTTTCAATCTCCATTTCTTGGTATGTTCAATTTTTTCACTCTCCATTTGTTTTGCATCATGTTGTTAATTTTTCATGTTTTTTTGTGCAGCTAACTGTTACTTAAAACAAAGATTTGAAGCAAAGTTTTTGATCTAGAAGAAAACATGTTGGGAATTTTTAAGGAAAAGTTGGTTAATGCACCAAAGGAGCTTAACAGTCCAGCTTCTAATTCACACAGTAAGGCTAAACCAAGTCATGAGATCCTTAGAGATTTCATGTCATGTAATTCCTCTAATGCATTCTACATGACCTTTGGAAATGATGCTTTATTAGCCTATTCCCCTTCAAACAAACCTTCCATTCATCAAAGGTATGCTATAAATGCCTTGTAATTCCTTTTTTTCCAGATCTGCTTGTAGGCACAAAGAATCCTTAAGTTATGGCTAAAATTAGACGTGCAAGAAAAAAATTAACTGCAAATAATTTTCTTGATTTCATAAATAAGTTTATTCTGAACTAGATCTAGGTAAATACAAAGGTAGTTGAAAAATGAGTTCTATTGCTAATACAAGAAATGTGTCATTTGTCAAACAGGTTGTTTAGTGGTTTGGACAACATATACTGTGCTTTCATGGGCAACCTGCATAACCTTAGTCAATTGAACAAGCAGTATGGACTATCAAAGGGAGGCAATGAGGCTATGTTTATCATTGAAGCCTATCGGACACTTCGCGACAGAGGTCCATACCCTGCTGATCAAGTCCTCAAAGAACTTGAAGGCAGTTTTGCATTTGTTATCTATGATCATAAGGATGGAACAGTTTTTGCTGCATCTGTGAGTCATTTTCTTAATTAGCCTCTAAATGTTGGAATAAATTCACCATTTTTGTGACTAATTAATTGATAAATATGTTTGTTTGTGTCTGATTAGGGCTCTGATGGCCATATTGGTCTCTTTTGGGGTATTGCTGCTGATGGTTCTGTGGTTATTTCTGAAAATTTGGAGCTTGTAAAAGCTAGCTGTGCTAAATCATTTGCACCATTTCCAACTGGTATGTAACTTTGGTTTGCAAGTCATGATTTTTTAACTACCCTATGGAAAGATCATAAATGATTTTGTAATTTACTAATAACATGTTGCAGTTTTGATTTTAAATAACCATTTAGATCAAATTGGTATACTAAGATAATGTGCAAACTTGTCTATGGGCTAATAGAATTTAATTCATAAATGTTGTTGAAATTTCAGGGTGTTTGTTTCATAGTGAGCATGGCCTGTTGAACTTTGAGCATCCAACCAAGAAGATGAAAGCAATGCCTAGGATTGACAGTGAGGGTGTTATGTGTGGGGCCAATTTCAATGTTGATTCTCAGTCGAGGAATCAGATGATGCCACGTGTCGGAAGTGAAGCTAACTGGGCTACTTGGGGAAGCTAGACTAATTTGATTATCATCATAATAATAATCTAAGTTTCTTTTGTATTTTGTTTTCCAAGAGCAACTTATTAGCCCTTTTGGGATATTTAGTTTTTGTCGTTTGGTTTCGTTGTTGTGTACATATTTGTGCTTCAATGTTGAGCATGACTGATGATTTCCGATATGAATAACACGAAGTTTTAGTTTTGCCTAATGAATTTCAGTGTTTTCTTTGCTTCTGTTATGCTTTATTGCTATGAATCCTTAACAAAAATGCATATGAGAAGGAGAAAAATCACGCACATTCGTAAACACGAACAACCTGCTTTCGATTTGACATTTGAGATGCTTTTATGTTTTAAGTTCTGTAAATAATTCACGTATTTTATAAGAGTCATACACAAAAGTTCAAGTATGTTGTCTGTTACTTGATAAAATTAAAGTACATAGGAGACATACACAAAAATTAATTCCACTCAGAAAACACATGAGTGTGTTAGTAGAATTGTTAATTGATGATATACTAGAGCCAAGTGTTAGACATCTTATTGGTATTGTTATGTTTGTAGGTTGCAGTTATTATGTTAATGGGCAACAATTACAATTAGACAGTTATTGAATAAATAGAAAAATGGAAGGAAAAGTCAGTAGATAATTAAGCCCTGTTTGTTTTAGATTCTCTAAAAATAATTTTTCATATAAATGAATTATGTGATTCGAGCAAACGAGCTAAATTTAACGAGCTGAGGAGTTTTGAGCTATACCAATTCTTGTAAAGTTGAGCTGAGGTAAGTTCGATTCAACTTGACTCATTTTCAACTCTAGTTAGGAGAGCCTCTCAAATTTTTGGTAGGGTGCAATCCAAGACTATGAAATTTCTTGAGAATCCATTGTGTAATCCTATTCTATCATCAATAAAAGTTATTTCTATTATATTTCTTCATTGTACAAATTGTACAAATTCAGTGAAAATTTAATTTACATTCAGTTTCTGCCTGCACTAACCAGCTATACAACTCGTACCCATCTTCCTTCGCACATTGGACAGGCGTTAGCCCAGCGGCTGACCCACCAACGCTCCCAGTCATTTTGAATGGGAGGGTTAGTTGAAACGGGTGAAGCAAAGGAAGAAGTCTGCCATTGACATCGTATGCACTGCACCACATAGAAGTAAATAGAAAAGTCAGAAAATAGAATTCCATCCACATGGAGGCAGAAAACAAAGTTAGGAGTTTGGGAAGAAGAAGGGTAATTTCCTACCATCATCGGAAGAATAACTTTATGTACAAAACTTCTTTTCATACCTTGTACCAGACCCCTTCAAGGTCAGTCAACCATAATGTAGTAACGACGTCTCTTCGAGATCCCATTATACCAAGATAAGCTCCCAAACCCACTGAAGTGCTCAACCCAAAAGCTGCATCTCGCTCGGACATTCTGCGCTTCCTTGGTCATAAACCATTGGAATCAAGTGGATTTGAAGTAACAGGTATTGGTGCATCATTTCTACAACCCTCATCACCTAGATCTACAAGGTCCGCCAAACATATTCAGTCGATGGCAGTCTTTTCTGCTGGAGAGTGGAGTTCTAGCTCGCGTAGTAGAAGACCAGCGACACCTGCAATTCTCGAACGAGGCATGTTCTGCATAGCCATTTTTAATTAATTTAGGGGCAGGCATTGTTCTTAAGAAAGTTAGTCAGTCCAAGGAAAGAAACAGATCATAATTCACCAAAATGAAACAAAACAAACAATTTTGGCATCCGATGTAGCTTTACGATTTGACTCAGGAATGCTTCTACAATTATCATGTTGGTACATTTACTTTATATGCTATAAAGTGAGCATATGTAGATAATCTATCAATCACCTCCAGCATTGTTGTATACCCGAATCAGTTAGAAAAGTTGGTAATAAAATTCATTGCTATATCCTCCCTTCCCTTCAAAGGATTTTTTTTTTGAAGAATCCCTTCAAAGGAATTGATAGTGGCTATAGCAATCCAGTAGGTAAAGTATGGATAGTCTTGACTGCTGACATATTGCATAATGGTGGACAAATTCTTGGATATATTTCAGCCAAAGTTCTAGTGATGCATTTGTGTCCCCCTTATAGGAGAACTATGGTTTTCTTAGCACCTTCTATTTCATAGATTTGTTGTTAGGCACTACTAGTATATTACTCCAATACATTAGTCTCCTTTGACAGAATGATTGGGACAATTTCCAATATGAATAACACGAAGTTTTTGTTTTGCCTAATAAATTTCATAATGTCTACTTTACTTCCATTATGCTTCATTGTTATAATACTCCTATATCCTTAAGAAAAATGAACAAGGATAGGAGGATATCACGCACAGAAGAAAACATAGCTTTATATTTATTCCATCGGATGGTTCGTTCGAATTATGAGAGAAATGCTCACATTCATTTGAAAGTATCAAGGAATTCTGATCTCCCGCTCACTAAGTAAGTAATCAACTAAGCTCTGGTCTCCCGCTCACTAAGTCTTTATGACTGTAAAACATAAAACAATGTGAGATAAGATTATAGCCTGTTATGTTGGCAACAAACGCATGTTCACCACACTCCCCACCGTGATTTCTAAGAAGTTACAAAATCAAGCTTCTGCGCTGCTGTGATTTTTCACCCTAATTTTCACAAACTTGACGTTGAACCAAACATACCCTACATCTTAGTGGATCCCAAAGGATGGAACATATGAGTGAAATAACAATCTACAACTATCTACACTTATCTTTAATTCCTCATCTAGTCTTAGTATAACTATGTGCCTGAGTTACTAGGCGCGAGTAACCCAATCACTCAAACCTAAGCCAACAAGGATGTCATAATGACTACAAATGATATAATATGATAGGATAGGATAATCCATCTAGCTAGAAAATATCCTATGATTAAGTATACAAATGAATATATGATATTATTCAAAAAATAGAATTTACACGGTTTAATCCATTGGTCCCATATATTGAGCAATGATACCAATTCCTCAAGTACAACATCAAATTATCGTAAGATAAACGCATGATTGATTTATAAGACGCAAACATGACTGGAAGAGAATTATATTTGAGTTAGAATGGTGAAGAACATAGTTTTCAATTGAATCCAAAGGTGGATGGATGATCCCAAGATGATGCGGGAGTGCCTGCCTATCTTTTCATGCAATGTTATTGTGGTCTATCTGGTTTGAGAGAAATCGGAAAATCTGGGATAACGCTTAAGAAAATTATTTTTCCATTATATGTAACATGAACGCATCTTTTCCTCCTGATCAACTAAATATAAAAACCTACTTAACTTGACAAAAATAAATAAAATTGTGTAGATTCTAACACTACCCTCTGCTCCTGCCTATCAAGTAAATCTACATCTCTTCTTCCCGGTACAATTCCAGTCAGCATTTCATCTAAATGGTGACAATATTTGTAATAAAACCAGCTATACAACTTAGTTGATCTTTGAGTCGGATTCCAACTTTCCCAAAAGAAAAACAGCTATACAACTCGGACCCATCTTCCACCACACATGGGACAGCTGTAGGCCCAGCGGCTGACCCACCAAGTCTCCCGCTCATTTTGATTGGGGAGGTTGGCGGAACCTGGTGAAGTAAAAGCAGAAGTCTGCCTCATACATCTTATGCACTGCACCACACAGAAGTAAAAAAATATGAATCAGAAAATAGAATAATATACGAAGTGTCTTTTACTAATTTTCAAGCATCGTCGAAAGAATAACATTTTGTATATCCAAGACTTCTTTTCATACCTTGTACCAGACACCTTCAAGGCCAGTCTTCCATGATGTAGTAATGACATCTCTTCGAGATCCCATTATACCAAGATAAGCTCCCAAACCGAGTGAAGTGTTCAACCCGAAAGCTGCATCTCGCTCAATCATCCTGCGCTTCTTTGGCCGCAAGCCATTGGTTCCATAATCGATATCGTTACTTTCCAATGACCTGGAATAAAGTGGATTTGACCTAAAGGGTTTTAGTGTATCATTTGGATCAGCACAAGGTCTGGCAAACATATTAAGTGGATGCCACTCTTCTGCTGGAGGGTGGAGTTGTAGCTCGCGGAGTAGAAGACCAGTTTCATCTGCATCTCCAGGACGAGGCATGTTCTGCATAGCAATTTTATTTAGTTTAGGGGCAGGCATTGCTCTTAGGAAAGTTAGTAACTCAGTCCAAGGAAAAAAACAGAACTTAGTTCAACCAATTGAAACAAAACAAACAAAAACGAGTATTTTATCAAGAGATCAATATTCAAACATATCAACTGCTCCTGTATGATCTAAAAAAGTGTACTTCATTATTAAATGAGAAACAACATGCTATAATAGGCATCATTATTAAAGAAAGACTACTGAACCCCTTCATATCCTATTTTATTAACTTCCATCACTCTTACATCACATTTTCAAATCATGAATTGAATGGCATCATAAACTCGCGGCAGTGATGCATCATGTTTGTGAAATACAACTAATAACTAGTTCCGTTTATCTACCAGACACACTAACTTTGAAATGAGAACACAGAAGTTACCTGCATATATGGGCCAAGGGATGCTTCCACAACCTCTGGCAGTACAGTGTAGCTCCCCTCAATATAATGCAGCTGAACCTGAATGTTGCTACTCCTCACCTGAGAAACCGGCAAGGGGTGTTGCATCCCAGAAGTTCGGCGACAGAGATCCAAAAGTACTTGAAAAATAACCTTGACCTGAATTACTAGTGCTTTCAGACCGCGAGTAAAATTAAAAGTTCAATCATTTTAAGCAAAGGAAAGAATTGCCACGGTTCCCAAATATTCATGTAAGACAAATAACCAAAGTAAGAACTTTTGGGAAAGTTCTAGCAAAGTTATACCTCTTCAAAACTATACCCTTTGCCTGAATTTCCATGTCATCTGGCCTAACCAAACTTGTCTCAGCAGTTCTGCGCAAACCACTCATATAGCGGACATGTTGTGATCGTTTAAAGAAAAAGCAGAAGAACAAAAGTTGGCATAACCTATGAAGGAAATGACAGTCCCCAATAAGTCGAACTGCAGGTGTTCCAGGAAAAGTTCCTGTATTAATGCTTATGAGCATTAAGGATGAAGGACCACTGATGGAGGGATTAAGAGTTAGGTTGGGCACTCCACCAGAAGTGCTTCCGTTCCCTACAGTGACAGCTTGATTTGCCAATGTACGACAAATCTTAGCATAATGCCACAACTGAGTGATCAAATGTGATGCCAGATCAAGTACTGAATCAACATAGGCCTACAAAATATATTGAAACAATTATGAGATGTATATATAGTTAAATGTTTAACAGAATCATAACAACACCAACTCATTGAAAGAAAGGAGGCAATCAAAGGGTTACAAATACAAACAAAATAAGTTATTTTACCAGTGTGAATATAAATAGAAGTATGTATGGAAAAAACTATAAACTCCCCATCAAACAAAATGTGTGGCATGTAATTCCAATTTACAACTGTAAACAAACAAACCTGAATACATGGAGTTAGTTCAGGTTCAACAGCCATTTCTTCCATGTCAATGTTGGATAGTATCTCCTCGGATGCCTGCCATGGATCAGGCAATAAAGCTGAAGGATTTATTAAGGCGGACTCAATTCCCTTCCCGAGCATATCTAGCAACACCCTAGCTTGCATATCAAGAACCGTTGCCCTGACCTCTTGAGCATTTGATCCTACAAGTAGCTTACACTTTATCATGTCTAGACCCTGCAATCATACAAAACATAGTTGTTTTGAGCGCTGAAAGCAGCATAAAAAAGCCATTTCCATATGAAAGCCACAAAAAAAGATTGGTCAAACTAAGGGAGATTAAACTGCTACTAACATGCATTTGCTACAAGATCCATAATCCAATTAATATTATATCCATGAAACACTCCATCAACACCACATAGAGTCATACAAAATAAAAGAAAAATAATAATTGGAGTTAACGACAAAGAAGATAATTGAGCAAGCTAATGCTGATAGTTTACAGAAACATACAGGACAATACTGTTGTCTGTGCTGAGCAGTAGGAATGGAATGGAAATCCGCATCTAAGACTGCAATAACACCGTTAACTGAAACTGAAACCGAAAAAGAAACTCATTAGCATACACCATTATGCAGATGCTTTATAATAGAGTGCATATATGAAATAAAGTAAATTGTAATATCCTTTTTTTTTTCTGGCATAAATTTCAAGTAAACCCCAATAAAAATAGCAGCAGGACTAAATAGTAGCAAGACTTAATAATTTGCACATCCTTACCAATACCCTCTTCAGCAGCTCTCTGTGTACAACCCACAACATCCCACCAATCAACTCCAACCAAAAGGCTAAACCAGAACCTGTTTTTCCTAACAGATGTTAGCAGAGAAATAAACCATTGACAAAAAAAAACCACATAAATCACAACTTCCAGAAAGGTTATTAACATGCCACATCCTAAAGCATTTAAGCAATCACCTTTCAGCAATTGCATGTTCCCAAGTTGATGAGGTTGCTTTCTCTTGACCAATTGGAAAAGGTGGAGGAAGAACTCGGATTATTTTCAACATGGTCTCACCCTTTCTTGTGTCATGCCAAACAGAAGCTGAACAGCAGCTTGTTGCAGAAAAAGCAGGAACAGCAATTGATGATCCAACATTAATCTGATAGTTGGCTACAGGTTCAAAATTCGAACCAGAAAACATGCGTACTCGACCCTGAAGAAAAGCAACGGCAATTTCACCACCTTGAGCTGAGTAAACAACTCGTGCGAGGGTCCCAAGATATTTTGGAAGATCAAAAGGATTGAAATGGATCCCTTTTGACTTATCGTCTGTTGCGGGAATACTAATGTCCACTTTGGACTCCCAAGCCGTTCGCATAGGAGGCTTTCCATCCATACTTCCAAATATTGGATGGAGGACAACAGGCTGGAAAGATGATTCCCATCGTTGGACTCTCCACCCTGTGATTGACGGGCCCTCGTCCGGATCATGAGGGGACATGTACTTCCCTGCAAAGATGAGTTGCAACATTTAGTATCTATTTTCTGGATAAATGATCAGTGCATGTGAAACTTCAGGCATAAAATTTTGGCAAACATAAATCACAGTCAGCATCATCACAATATGTAGAAGTTATTATATTACTCAAGTTGGTCATAGAAAATTATGTAGGCGGTGACGGCATTAATAATGAAGGCAACAGTAATAATAGGCAAGAATCAAGGAGAAAATGCATATTAAAGGAATATATATCATATTGCCAGTAAAAAAACAGGTTTAGACATAAATGTTTAAAAAACTTGAACAGTTTAACACAATATGGGTAAAATAAGGCTTCACAGATCTCAGTGCCATTCAATTGTAATTAGTTTTTAAATATGGTTAGGATAATAATTAATGTAAATAATAATGTACAAAGAATATATTGAAATTGAGGATTCAAGTTAGAATTATGTACATACCCTCAACTACGACAGCAGCTATCACAGAACCACCACGCGCCGGATCAAAGGCTACCCCTGCTACACCACAACACTGGGTAGTGGGTGCAGCTTCATAACTCACATATGCTGAAAAATTTGAAACTGTTGGGCAGTGAAGTGGTATAGATTGATCTTGCCAACTGAACAAAAAGGCAGCTAAAGGAGCAAAACCACTAAAGCTGGGTGGGCTAAGAGGTGCTGAAGTTGTAATACTTGTCTTAGGAGAAAATTCCATACCATTTCCCCGTCCAGGCAAAACCGCCCATACTATAACGGTAGCTGGATTAGAAGCTTGCACACCGGCCACGTGTAACGTACCACTGTCTGTGATGATAGCATCAGCAGCTATAATCCCGCTTGACCCACAATCTATTAGCCCTTTACTAGTGCAAAACCATTTGGGCGGTGTTGCATTCTGAGTAGAAGGCCTTTGGGACCAATGAAGTTGAACCTTACCCGATTGTAATACGGAACAGACACAGAGAAAATTGGGCCATCTAGCTGAAATCAAAACAACTATAAGTGTCAGACACACAAGCATCTTACAATTTAATTAGAGAAGGAAAAACACAAAAAACAATTAGATATTAAAGACAAAGAGTGGATAACATAATTCTAATTTAAAGTTCAGTCATAAATGTCGCGACCAGCATCATCAACATATAAAATTTATTTGCTATGAGCCTAAGAAGGAAGACGTTGGATATCTTTATCATATGAGATTTGAATAATATGGCATCAGCCTTTATCTCAAATATAAAAAGAGAAATCATGCAACAGTCAAACTATAGTCCCGATAGAAACATACACAAGTCCATACACGTACATCCCTATGCGTTTACTGCTTAATAAATTTGCCAAAATTGGAATAAAAAACATATAAAATCAGAACAGTAAATGCAAAAAGGATAGACCTGAAGTTTGAGGTTGTTGTGAAATAAAATTTTCCACAAATGTAGACTTTGAATTGGTAGGAGCGCTTGATTTTGAGGAAAGCCACCTATACTGTTTTTCAAAAAAGTAACTCGGATTAAAAGACAGATCACATTGAACGTTACAATATCTATATATATGTGCTCCCATGTTTATTAACTATTAGAGTTCAAATTGCAAGTCAATACATCAATGCCCTGACATCATGGTCGAAACCTACAAAAACTATATTTTTTTGTTATCTTTCTATTTTTTTTTCCCTAGAAAACCTATCTCTCTAAACTCTTAGAGAATTTTATTTATCGATAGAAAACTTTTTTTGAGAGATCTGTTTAAGTTTTTTTATCAGATAATTGTTTGTGTTTCTAATAAATCATTGAAGACAATGTATAGGAAATTTAAACATAGCACATAAGAAAAGTTAACAACATACCGGAGAAGCCCCTGATAGCCACTTTGTAATAACTGCGGTATCTTGACGCCACTCATGCTCACGCTGCCAGCAGTTGGTGTCAATTACTAGATTAGCTGGCCCCTGAATGGGTAAGAAATTAGCAACAAACAGGAAAAGCATATAGCCTTAAGGTATTTGAAAAGAGGCAGATACATAACTAAATCTTCCATTAAGGTATTTGAAAAATCCATATCAGTTTGAATGAAGCTTTCACATATAGCTAAATCTCCCAGTACAGGACTTTTTTTATCAATTAGGATGCTATGGAGTTTAAGCCTTTGATCGAAGTTTTACCAACAAACTCTATTACAGGCAGACATCAACTTGGCAATTAAATCTATGGCCATAGTGAAACCTATAATAGAATACTTAACACGTAACAATCACTTACTTGAGATGGTTGAGTCCAAATAGTTACTCTTCCCTGGAAATTCGCTATCAATAATGCACGGGGACAACAAATAGGAGACCATTGAATAGACTGGACGGAGTCAAGAGAAGAATCTGGAGAAGGCATTTAGTGCAACCAATCAAATTTCCAAATATATAATGCATTTGCCTATATAATGAAGCAGTTCAAGCAAGAAAGAACATATATGACGAACAGTCCATCAAGCAAATCAACGGAAATATTTCCATATATGAGCGTGCGTGTTCAACTCTTGTTATAGAGGATCTCAATTTCATCGGCTGTCTAGATGCTATTATTTATATTCAATTCAGCTTATTTCTTATTTTACCAATATTATACAAAAAAAGATGTTATTTGTCAAATTATTATCAGGATTTAACTTATACAGTCATCATGAAGATCCTGGACATTACCGTTCAAATCAATTATACTGCCCCTCTGGTTGTGAAACAGCAATTTCATAAAGATATGATTACAACTTCAAGATCTAACATCTGATGCTTATTGGCTATATGCTCCAAAGGTTCAATTCAAAATATGAGTGCCAAAAATTCTTAAATTAGAAGATTCCTTCTCTGCTTTTAACTTGATGATTTATACTCATTAATATTCCTAAATCCCTATTTAGCTTATGTAGGATCACATTGTTGAACTTGAACAGCCTTTGATTTATCATAACCTTTATAATAGTAATGACAAATATGAAATAGACAAATTTCTAACTTCACTATTGTTTAGCCAATTTTAACATTACTGTCATGTGAAGAATAATATCAAACAAAACCAACCAACACATTAATAGTGAAATAGTCACGGCATCAAAGTACCTGCTACAACATTGAATGCCGTGATTTCAGTTGGCCTCTCTGGGATCACAATGTGTATAGGGATCCAAAACCGTGGATTTACAGATGATCTATAAAAAAGGAAACACAATCAAACATTACAAAATTGCCAACAAAAACAAACATACACGATAACATATGATCTTTGGACATTTTTAAACTAACTTTTTTTGTACATATAAAAGATTTTGTTTTCCATGAACATTGTTCATTCAAATTTCCTGGTAGTCTGTCTAACAAATGAAGACACACACATCAAGTGAGAGGTGTGAGTCAATGTAAGAAATGGGAGGATATAATATTAACCGTAGATCAAAATAAACGATCAAGATTAAAATTTTCAATTAAAAAGGAACATAATCATTGTTCACACATGTAATAGAGAAAGTTTTAGAAATTAATCAATCGAATCTTCTTGAACTCATCCATAAATTCTTTAATGCAATGTAACCTCCAAAATAACCCAATTTAATCAATTATTTTCTCTTAAATCTTTCATCAACTATCCATTATATATTAGATTTTGCGCCTAACTCATCCTAAAAAATTGGCTTGTATGACAAGAATTGCTTGAATCTTAAAATACTACCTAAGCTATATCTCTAGTCAACTTTGGAACTCAACACGCCCTCTTGTGCTTAGGATTGGACATCTAAAGCAGGGACATTTTGATCATGAACAAATGCGGGTAGAGGTGGAATGCTTATCTAGGATAAGCTTCGATACCATCATAGAATTTCGGTCAAGTCTACCTCAACCTCACAAAATCAGCTTGTAAAGTTAGGTCTAATCACTATCCAATATGAGTCTCTCAATGACAAAAACTATCATATTTTCAACAAAACATTTAGCAATATCCAGAGATTTTATGAAAATTGAAAACATTTACCATCATAGAATTTCGATCAGAGTCTAACTCAGTCTCACAAAACCTACTTGTAAAAATAGTGTTGTCCCTTAATTATAAATAACTATTAAGGTCGTACTCGTATCACTATCCAATGTGATCGTCTCTCAAGAAAAACAAAACAAAAAAAAAAAATCATATTTGTAATAAAACATATAGCACATATCCAGAGATTTTAAGAAAACATGAGCACTGAGTGGATAAACACACACACAAACCTTGGAATTCCGTTGACACATGTTTCAGTAGCACAAGCAATAACATTCAGTTTTGCACACCAAGCAACAGCACTGAAAAGAAAAAAAGCAAACATTGAAAGTGTAGCAGCATTATGATAAGCATCAAAAGAAAACAGTGGGAAAAAAATATGTATACCTGAAATTGCTACGCATGCTTTCATGAAGAGTTATCTTGTGGAGTGAAGTTGAAGGTGATTGTTCGAGGCTAATGTGGAAAACAGTGCCTGCTTCAACTTCTTCTTCTTCCATCATTGGATCATTCACTGTTGCTGCTGTTTCTGTTTCACTCTCTTTCATTGGATTCATAGTTCTCTGAAGTGGTAGAAGGAACCAAAACTCGAAACTGAATAAAGGTGGCAAGTCAAGAAAATGTACAGTTAAATAGAGATTAGTAGACTCTAATATACTGTGGGTTTTTAATTTGTATGTAGGGTTTTTCCCCTCAAAAAACAAAGTTTAGGGTTTGTTATTATAATTTTTTTTACTAATTGATTAAAGTTAAATAAATTTGGTAAAATAAAATATAAGTTTAACCATATAAATATAATCAATAAATTAATTAGATGAAAAAAATCACATTAGGTGAAAATCATGAAGTAAATATGCTAATACTAAATATACACTAATATGTGACTTTTTTTCTAAACATTGTAGACTTTTTTTCTTCAGATATATTGAATATTGTATGCTCTCTATATATTTTTTTGAAGGAGTTGTATGCTCTATATATTGTATTGAAAGTTTTATGCATTTTTTTATGCTTAATGGTGAAACTTTGTCCACGGTATTAAACAATCAATGTTGTAACAAAAAAAAAATAACGTTGATATTATTAATCTCTAGTTTTTAATTTAAAATAAAAGAAAGTCATATTTTGACCAAAAACAAAAAAAAAATAATGTTATATTAATATTGTCAAATAAGATAATAAATTAGCTTAAGATAATAAAACCTACCTATTAATATTCAAAATTAAAATTTAAATATTTAAAATATGAGCCCACATGAGTTTAACTCAGTTGGCAAGGATAATGCATAATATATACAAGGTCTGGGGTTCGAACCCCGGACAACACATAAAAAAAACCTTTTAAAATATGAAATAATAAATTATATTAAAGGGATATGATCATTATTTCATTATTTTCTTCAAAAGTTTTCTTTAACAACTTGATAGATCAGCTAATTATAAGATCATTCATGTAATTAAAATAAATTTTCAACACTTTTAAAAAAACTCAAAATTTTCACAAAAATGAAATGTTTTATTAGATCTATAATATCAACGACCTGATCTATCATTTTAGTAAATAAATGAGTACTAAAAAAATCCAAAATTAACCCTCTGAGGCACACATATAGAGCTTCAACAAACATAATGAAAAAGAAGAAGGTATTTTTCTAAAATATCTTTGATAGAGAGGGACCCTAGAATTGTCGATCTAACCCCTAGCAAGTTTGATCTAAGAGTATAGGAAGATATTTGAAAAAATGGAAGATATATTTTTTTTGTGAAGATGTGGTAAAGAGTTGTTTATAATTTTCAACACTTTTAAAAAAAAGGCAAATTTTTTACAAAGCTCAAAAAACAAAATTTTCTTTTGGATCTATAAACTCAATGACCTGATCTATCATTTTCGTAAAGGAATGAGGAAGAAAAGGTGAAAAATTAAGCCTTTTAGACACATATATAATGGTGATTCAACATACATAGAGAAAAAGAATAAGGGATATTTCAGAATACCGTCGATAGATAGGATCTTAGAAGTGTAGTTCTAACCTCTAGCAAGCTTGATCTACGAGTCTAACGAGGCGGTATGCTGGTGGTGGCCGCAACAAGAGAAGGTGAGGGGAGATTTTTTTATTTTATTTTTTTGAAATTGTGAGTGGTTAAATAGTTGTTTATATACTAAGGGGAAAAGATTGAAATATTAAAATAATGAAATCAAATACCATTTTAATTTTCCTTCAAAAAAAAGTACCATTTTAATTTAATATATTATTTAATAATTAAAATATTATATTAATTTAATATATTACTAAAAATATAATTTATTTTAATAGTTAAAATATTTGACAAAATAGTATATTATTTAAATAAATAGATAATTAACTATTTTATTTTAATAATTGAAAGATTTTATAAAAATTTCTTTAATATTTTTCATCACATCTTTAAATTTAATATTATTTGATGATTCAAGTATTTTCCATCAAATTTTTAATTAAAATATTATTTTCCATCACATCTTCAATGTAGTGTATTATTTTAATAATTAAAATATTTTATAAAGTAATAATTATTAAGGAAAATAAATTTTTATTTTAATAATTAAATTTGTCCACCTAGGTGTTGCCACATCCTCAAAATTGACTCCAAAATGGGATTGAGGATCAAAACTCCGAGAAAAAAAATAAATTAAAATAGGTGGACCAAAAAGCTTATTTTTTGTTGGGTTTGCTAACCTGTGCATTACTGCATATGTTAAAGCAAACTAAATGTAATAACTTTTTATTAAAAAATAACAATAATTTATTAAAAAGTGCATTTAAAGAGGGTTAATTTTGCACACAATAAAAGAAGTCTTTTTTTAAATAGGGAGACCAAAACTTTTTTTTTAATATGGAAAACAAAAGTACACTTAAACCTAAAATTTTGGTGACAAAATACTCCACTAAAATTTAGACATCATATGAATTTTCACATGTTTCCCCTTAAAATAAAGTCAACAATTTTCTCATTAGATAAACAATTAACACATCAAAAGACATACAAACATGTCATCAAACATTTGTTAATGCTCAGCACAAATCACAAAATCATGTTTATGTCATACTCCCTCCGGTTCTATTTATAAGAAACATTTGACTTTTTTTATTCATTGTATAAATGATGTATTTGGTCTATATTTTAGACAAGATACATCAATTACTAAATGAATCTAAAAAGTCAAATTTTTCTTATAAATAGGACCGGAGGAAGTATAGATGAAATAAATAATAGAAAATAGAAACATACATCGTTGAATTAGCTATTTCAAATCTACGAGTCTTACAATAGTCATTACACATGAAACAACGAGAAAAAAAAATTTCTCCGCTGAAATTTTAAAGAAATTATGCAATCATCAATGTTAATGTTTAATATCTTGATGATTGGACTCTTGTAGGGGGTTTAGTGGAGGTGGCTAAATCACTGGACATCATTCGGGAATTTAGGCCAGAATTGGGCCTTCAATTGAATATTGGTAAGACTGAGATCTTTTGGCCTTCATGTAATGATAATAAACATTGTGGGGGTTTGTTCCCTTCAGATAATGGGAGACCGACATTGGGGGTGAAATTGCTCGGAGGGACTGTTAGCCAATATAGGCATTTTATCGAGGGGTTGATCATGACAAGAGTTAAGGGATTGACTTAATGCATCTTCTTCCACAGTTAAGCGATCCTTAGAGTGAGTTTCTTCGACTTCAATCATGCATGGGTATCGCCAAACTTTTCTTTGGCCTAAAGATGTGTCGACCAATTCACATGGAGGAGGCGGATATGTTGTTTGATAAAGAGATGCGTGGACCAGTTGAGGAGATTGTGGTTGGTGGATGTCCTTTCTTTAAGGACCTTGAATGGAGGTTTACTTATTTACCTATTAGGTCTCGGGGGTTGCGTTTGTACTCGGTAGTATAGGCTTCCTCATACGATTTTGTTGCTTATGGATCACAGTCTTGGGTGCTACAAGATCATATTTTGAGTGATAGTGGGTGGTATGGACTCAAACTTTGACAATGCTTTGGATGATCTTGGTGGTACCATTCCAAATTTTGACGTTAGTAGTTTTACTTGTAAGGACACCGTCCTTCCTAAAGCACAACATGTTTTAGTGAGTTCCCTTTGTAGTAAGAGTGTTCAAGATATGGAAGTAAAGTTTGACATGAGCACAAGACATAAGACATTTTTAGGGTGTTTGCAAGTACCACATGCTCATGATTTTCTTATAGTTATCCCTTTGACGTAAGGCATATTTGGATACTTTTGAGCAGCATGTAGTTTATAGTAAGGAACTTTTTGGCTTTAAGAATATAGATGACTTTGTTAAGGATGTCCTTCTTGATATATTCAAGCGGGCAGAAGTATTAGTGAAGAAGGAGACGCCTGTGAACTTACTAAGTGACCTACTAGATAAAAGATCGACACTTAGGTCAGCGTATGTTATTGTGTACGGATGGGTAAGAGGAAAACATGCATGTGTGAACTTGGTCAAGGTTTTACCACTTGTGGGATTAGGTGTCGATGCTTTTATTATAGGACATACATCTTTAAAAGTTGCATCAAGCAAAGTGGTCAAACATGAGAAAGCATGTTCTCACAATCAACACGCTTTTATACCATTTACATTTGACACTTTTGTCTTCCCAACACCAGAGGTTGTTGACCTTCTACATAGAGTCCAAAGGATAATGCATAGCAATGTCATGTCTCCTTAATTCATGAATGTTGTGCTTATAAAAATTGTTTTTTCATCTAAAAAGATCTAACGGTGCAGCTTACCCGCTAGTCTTCCATTAATATGTAATTAATCATTGATATATAATAAATATTCAATGAGATTATTAATTAAAATAACTATAGTCAAAGTATATAGACCTTTTGACCAATATTACTTCCTAATACCACATCCTTCTTAATTGTGTGCTGGATAATTAACTTTGCTATAAATGTGATTCACTGTTACTTTCTCAACCTCAAATTATATGTTTCAACATCAAGATTTTTTTGTCTTTTTTATAAGGCCTGTTTGTTATTTTCAACTACATTAATTATTTGTTTACCAACATACCTTTATTTATTTTACATATTTTTCTTCAATCAACAATATTTTTCTTCAATCAACAATAAATAATATGTTGAAAATATAAACCAACTCTCTCTCCTAAGGATCTAATTGTAAAAGCAATAGCAATTACAAAAAAAATTAATATCATAATCAACTTTCTTAATTCCCGTGTTTTTGTGAAAAATGTCTTATATTTAGGGACGGAGATAGCATTAATGAAGGATATTTTTGTAAAGTGACTCATATTTTCTCTTATCTGTACAATACTAATTACATTTCTTAATTTTTGTGAAATTTTCAAGTAACATATAATTTGAGACGGAAGAAGTATTATCTACACCGGACTATGCATGCTAGAGATTTTTTTTAAAAAACTCGATATCTGATCCAAGAATCGACTAATTCGAGGAGACCAATCATACTGCTCACTTGGGGGGGCATTTAAATTCAGAGCAAATCTCTGTATGGACTTTAATTACCCACCAAAATTGGCACTAGAGGGAGTTGAATTTGAGACCTTGAAAAGAGCAAACTTCAAAATCTCAAGACAACCATTAAGCCAACCCCAAATGGGTTTGCATGCTAGAGAATTAAAGGTCAAATGCGCCACTTAGATGCATCATAGAAATGGACAATGCATACATTGTAGAATTAAATGCATGCTTCCGCATGATGTACTCATGAATGCATTCCAATGGAGTTTCACGTTAGAAAGATGTGTGTCGCTTTTTCTTTTTTGACAATAAGATAAGATTTGTGTAGTTAAATATGCACATTAAATGCAGATTTAGGTGGTACTATGGTTAAGTTTTTTAACTGAAGGAAGGGTTGCGTGTTTCAGCGGGATTAGGGCTACAAAATATACATGAAGGACTTACTAGAATTTATGATTAAGATAAGAAGGCTGCGTGTTTAAGCGGGATTAGGGCTTAGGGCTACAAAATATACATGGAGGACTTAATAGAATTTATGAATAAGATAAGATAAGATATGATATTTTTTTTGGTTTTGGCGACTTCTTCTCTTTTTTTTTAAAGGAGAAATTTCTAATACAAAATAAATAATTAATGGCATCACTTACAATTTTATTTTTTTGAAGAATCCCTTCAAAGGAATTGATAGTGGTCTGTGAAGCCCCGATACTTCAAAATGGATGACGTATCGTATGCCCTGCGTATCCTGCACTGATACTTCCTAATACGTATTAGGAGAGTATCCGAATATTAAATTTTATTTTTTAAAAAATAATTATCGGATACTTCCCGATACGTATCAGGAGAGTATATGATAATTATCCTGCACCGATACTTGCCCTAATACTTCCCAATGAATGTTAACTAAAATAACTTAACTCTCGAGTATAGTGCTTCTATTTTGGATCGATATAGTATAACACTAACAATGTTCCTTTTGGATATAGCTTAACACCGATGGTGTTCTTTTGGGATATATTGTGTATGTAATTGACTAATCATCACTCTCTTAATCGACAATATTATTTATATTTATGTTGATATGCTACGAGCATATGACTGATTTCTTTTGTTTGTTAATATATTGTATATTTAATTATATAATTTTTTTTATTAACGTATCACAGCCGTATCGTATCTTGATTTTTTAAATTTTCCTGTATCGACGTATCAGTGCAGTATCGTATCCGTATCGTATCTCGTATCCGGGCTTCACAGATAGTGGCTATAGCAATCCAGTAGGTAAAGTATGGATAGTCTTGACTGCTGACATGTTGCATAATGGTGGACAAATTTTTGGATATATTTCTTCATTGATGGCCACTAAAATTGAGATCTTATTTCAGCCAAAGTTCTAGTGAAGCTAATTGAGCTATTTGGGGAAGCTAGACTAATTTCATCATCATCATCATAATAATAATAATAATCTAAGTTTCTTTTGTTTTTTGTTTGCCAAGAGCAACTTATTACTCTTTTTGGGATATCTAGTTTTTCTAGCTTGGTTTTAATATTTGTGCTTCAATGTTGAGCATAACTGATGATTTCCAATATGAATAACACGAAGTTTTAGTTTTGCCTAATCAATTTCATAATGTCTACTTTGCTTCCATTATATATTAATTTAAATTAAAACAACGCAAAAGAAATAAAAATTGACAATGGTTAGAGCAACTAAATATAAAAAAATACTAGTAAAAAACAAATAAAATTGTGTAGATTCTAACACTACCCTCCCTCCTGCCTATCAAGTAAATCTACATCTCTTCTTCCCTGTACAATTCCAGTCAGCATTTTATCTACATGGTGACAGTTTTTGTAATAAAACCAGCTATACAATTTAGTCGATTTTTGAATCGGATACCAAGTTTTCCAAAAGAAAAGAAGCTATACAACTCGGACCCATCTTCCACCACACATGGGACAGTTGGTTGCCCAGCGGCTGATCCACCAGCTTTCCCGCTCATTTTGATTCGGAATGTTGGCAGAACCTGGGCAAGTAAAAGCAGAAGTCTGCCTCATACATCTTATACACTGCACCACAAGAAGTAAAAAATAGAATAATATATCCACATAGAGGCGCGCGCACACACACAAAAAAAAAAAAGGAGAAGTGTCTTTTTACTAATTTCCAAGCATCATCAAAAGAATAACATTTTGTATGTACAAGACTTCTTTTCATACCTTGTACCAGACCCCTTCAAGGCCAGTCTTCCATGATGTAGTAATGACATCTCTACGAGATCCCATTATACCAAGTGAAGTGTTCAACGCGAAAGCTGCATCTCGCTCAATCATCCTGCGCTTCCTTGGCCACAAGCCATTGGTTCCATAATCAATATTGTTACTTTCCAATGACCTGGAATCAAGTGGATTTGATCTAACAGGTCTTGGTGCATCATCTGGATCAGTACAAGGTCCGCCAAACATATTAAGTCGATGCCACACTTCGGCTGGAGGGAGGAGTTCTAGCTCGCGTAGTAGAAGACGAGCGTCATCTGCACCTCTAGGACGAGGCATGTTCTGCATAGCCATTTTTATTTAGTTTAGGGGCAGGCATTGCTCTTAGGAAAGTTAGTCACTCAGTCCAAGGAAAGAAACAAATCTTAATTCACCCAAATGAAACAAAACATAACAAACAAAAACATTTATTTTATCAAGTGCTCAATATTCAAACATATCAACTGCTCCTATATGATCTAAAACAGTGCTTTATCATTAAATGAGAAACATATCAACTGAACCCCTTCATATCCTATTTCATTAACTTCTATCACTCTTACATCACATTTTCAAATCATGAATTAAATTTCATAATAAAATTGTGGCAGTAATACATCATGTTTGTGAAACTCATAAGCATCACGCTATCTTTAAAATGAGAACTCAGAAAGTTACCTGTACTTGTGTGGCAAGGGATGCTTCCACAACCTCAGGAAGTACAGTGTAGTTCCCCTCAATATAATGCAGCCGAACATGAATGTTGTTACTCCCCACCTGAGAAACCGGCAAGGGGTGTTGCAGCCCAGAAGTTCGGTGACAGAGAACCAAAAGTACTTGAAAAATAGCCTTGACCTGCATTACCAGAGCTTTCAGACCTCAATTAAAACCAACAGTTCAATCGTTGTAAGCAAAGGAAAAAATTTCCGCGGTTCCCAAGCATTCATGTAAGAGAAAAATAACCAAAATAAGAACTTTTGGGCAAGTTGTAACAAAGTTATACCTCTTCAAAACTATAACCTTGGCCTGCATTTCCAGTACCAAGTCTTATATGCCCTGGATCAATCTGTCCAGCCTGACCTGTCTGAATGTCATCTGACCTAACCAAACTTGTCTCAGCAGTTCTCTGCAAACCACTCATATAGAGGGCAAGTTGCGATCGTTGAAAGAAAAAGCAGAAGAACAAAAGTTGGCACAATCTTTGAAGGAAATGGCAATCCCCAATAAGTCGAACTGCAGGTGTTCCAGGAAAAGTTTCTGTATTGATGCTTATGGGAATTAAGGATGACGGACCACCGATGGGGGGAGTAGGAATTAGGTTGGACACTCCATCAGAAGTGCTGCTAATCTTGGCAATAACCTCTTGTACCCAAGTGTTCATCTGTGTGCTTCCACTGGAAAAGGTCGTCCCATTTTCTCCTCCTGGACAATGTTATTTTGGCCTTTATTTGATATGTAAAATGTAAAATAGTGATAATTCTGCCATGATATAAAAGCAAAAGGCACAAGTCTTTGCTTCTATGTAGATCAATAGTGTAAAGACTATATAAGTATGAACATATGCACTTATACATTTTATAAATTAAACCAAAAAAACTATACAAAAACAAAAATCAAAGCCTTTTTCTATTATATGGATCAAACCACACACCATCAAAAAATTCTGTAATGTGCTATTATGAATCATGTCTGCAGCTGACGGACCATTTACATCCAAATCCTTCTTAATGGTTTAATTTATAATTTTCCATAGTAAACATATTTATTCGAAAAAATAAACAATATATCATTGCAGAACTACCTTGACTTGTTTCAGGAGTTGTTGAATTTTGGGCAGGACCAGCAACCATATTCTGGTTGCTTCCGTTCCCTGCAGTGGCAGCTTGACTTGCAAGTGTACGACAAAATTTAGCATAACACCGCAACCGTGTGATAAAATATAAAGCTAGATCAAGTACTGAATCAACATAGGCCTACATAATATATTGAAACAATTATGACATGTATATATATAGTTAAATGTTTAACAGAATCATAACACCAACTCATTGAAAGAAAGGAGGCAATCAAAGGGTTACAAATACAAACACGTTTAATAGGTTGGTAGATATATTTATCTATATGGTGTATTATATATCTAACAATATAAGTTATTTTACCAGTGCAAATATAAATACAAGTATGTATGGCAAAAATTGAACACTCCAAACTAAGCAGATATAACCATGCAGTTAACAACTGTTGTGGCAGAAAATTGTATCAAAAACTCCCAATCAAACAAAATATGGAGCATGTCATTGAAATTTACAACTGTAACAAACAAACCTGAATACATGGAATTAATGCAGGTTCAACAGCCATTGATTTGGGATCAATGCTGGATAATGTCTCGTTTGGTGCCTGCCATGGATCAGGCAATAAAGCTGAAGGATTTATTAAAGCGGACTCGATTCCCTTCCCGAGCATATCTAACAACAATCTAGCTTGCATATCCAGAACTATTGCCCTAGCGTCATGAGCATTTGATCCTTCAAGTAGCCTACACTTTATCATGTCTAGACCCTGCAATCATACAAAACATAGTTGTTTTGTTTTGAGCGCTGAAAGCAACATAAAAAAGCCATTTCCATATGCATTAAAACATTACACTAAGACAAAAAGATAAAATGTAAAGTTAATGTTAGACAATTTAACAAGAGATGTAGCCTTCAAACTAATATTATAGCCTTCAAACACTTCATCAACACCTCATAGTCATACAAAATAATAGGACACCCTTGGAGTTATCAACAAAGAAGATAGCTGAGCAACCTAATGGTGATAGGTTACAGAAACATACAGCACAATACTGTTGTCTGTGCTGAGCAGTAGGAATGGAATGGAAATCCGCATCTAAGACTGCAATAACACCGTTAACTGAAACTGAAACCAAAAAAGAATCTCATTAACATACACCGTTATGCAGATGCTTTATAATAGAGTGCATATATGAAATAAAATAAATTGTAATGTCCCTCTTTTTTTTGGCATAAATTTCAAGTAAAACCCAACAAAAAAAATAGCAGCAGGACTAAATAGTTTGCATCTCTAATTTCCCAAACACAAACTTCTATAAAACACAAAAATAGTAGCAAGACTTAATAATTTGCACATCCTTACCAATACCCTCTTCAGCAGCTCTCTGTGTGCAACCCACAACATCCCACCAATCAACTCCAACCAAAAGGCTAAACCAGAACCTGTTATTCCTAACAGATGTTAGCAGAGAAATAAACCATTGACCAAAAAAACACATAAATCACAACTTCCAGAAAAGGTTATGAACATGCCACGTCCTAAAGCATTTTAATCAATCACCTTTCAGCAATTGCACGTTCCCAAGTTGATGATTTTGCTTTCTCTTGACCAATTGGAAAAGGTGGAGGAAGAACTCGGATTATTTTCAACATGGTCTCACCCTTTCTTGTGTCATGCCAAACAGAAGCTGAACAGCAGCTTGTTGCAGAAAAGGCAGGAACAGCAATTGATGATCCAACATTAATCTGATAGTTGGCTACAGGTTCAAAATTTGAACCAGAAAATATGTGTACTCGACCCTGAAGAAAAGCAACGGCAATTTCACCACCTTGAGCTAAGTAAACAACTCGTACGAGGGTCCTCATATCTGTTGGAAGATCAAAAGGATTGAAATGGACCCCTTTTGACTTATCGTCTGTTGCTGGAATACTAATGTCCACTTTGGACTCCCAAACCGTTTGCATAGGAGGCTTTCCATGAAAACTTCCAAATATTGGATGGAGGACAACAGGCTGGAAAGATGATTCCCATTGTTGGACTCTCCACCCTGTGATTGACGGTCCCTCATCTGGATCATAAGGGGACATGTACTTCCCTGTGATAGACAGAGACTGCAATAATAATGAAGGCAACAGTAATAGTAGGCAAGAATCAAGGAGAAAATGCATATTATTTACATTTCATATATCTTCATTTGGAATAATGAGAAGGGAATTTGATTGAGATAATGGAAAAAAAAATGTAGATGACATAGTTTTAAAGGAATTTATCATATTGCCAGCGAAAAAAATAGGTATACACAAATGGTTTTAAAAGCTTGAACAGTTTAACACGATATAGGTAAAATAATGTACAAAGAGTATATTGAAATTGAAGGACGGGAAGATCAAGTCAGAATCACATGCATACCCTCAACTATCAAAGCAGCTATCACAGAACCATGACGAGTCGGATCAAAGGCTACCCCTGCTACACCAGAACACCAGATAGTGGGTGCTGGAGATTTAACTGCAGACTCAGGACTCACATATGCTGAAAAATTTGAAACTGGTGAGCAGTGAAGTGGTATAGATTCACCAAGGTTTTGGTGTAATTGGTTTTTCCCTTGCTTTTCTTCAGCTAACAAATAATCTTGCCAACTAAAAAAATATGCAGCTAAAGGTGCAAAACCACTCCAGTTGGGTGCGCTAAGAGGTGGCATGCCATTATTGATACTTTTCTTGGGAGAAAATTGGAGACCGTTTCCACGCCCAGGCATAACCTCCCATACAATAATGGTAGCTGGATTAACAGCTGGCACACCGGCCACAAGCAAGGTACCGTTGTCTGTGATGATAGCATCACCGGTTATAATTCCACTTGGCCCGCAAGTCAATAGCCCTTTACTAGTGCAAAACCACTTGCGCGGTGTTGCATTCTGAGTAGGAGGCCATTGGGACCAATGAAGTTGAACCGATCCTGATTGTAATACAGAACAGACACAGAGAAAATTGGGCCATCTAGCTGAAATCAAAACAACTGTAAGTGTCAGACACAAGCATCTTACAATTTAATATAGATCTGCACTATTAATTAAAAAAGGAAAAAAAATGAACATATAAATTGAGTTACTAAGCAAATAACACAACAATCAAACAAAAAGAGGATAACATAATTCTAATTTAAAATTCTGTCATAAATGCTGTGATCAACATCATCAGCATACAAAATTTGTTTTAGTATCAACCTAAGAAGGAAAGGAATTGGATATGACAGTTTGCAAGTCATACTCGGATAAGAAGTGTCGTCATGACATGAGTTCTGATAAAGATAAAGCTCTATTTTTGAAGTATTTGGGATTGATAATGTGGAATCAGCTAGCCACTAAGACAGTTGAGTATCATAATAGACAAATGAGTTAAAAGTGTAAAGATTGTAAGTTTGCTGCTTCATCTCAAATGATTCTTCATCATGTAGATATTTTAACAACAAAAATAAAATCACAAACGCAACATAGAAAATTGCTAAGGCCAAATGTGAAACAGAAAATACAAAGAGAGATCAGAAGGCCTTTGTCCATGGGTGAAATAGGATAATTCAAAACCAACTAGTAAATTTAAAAAGAGAAAGCGTGCAACGGTCAAACTATAATCCCAATATAACCATACACATTCCATACACGTATATCCCTATGCTTTGACAGCCTAGAAAATTTCCCAAAATGGAATAAAAATGATCAAGTTGGAGTATTTCTTCAAGGTAATCAAACTACCACCACAGTTAACAGCCTTACGAAAAATGGCCGTCAGAATCATAATTGCAAAAAGAATAGACCTGAAGTTTGAGATTGTTGTGAAATAAACTTTTCCTCAAATATTGACTTCAAATTGGCAGGAGCACTTGATTTTGATGAAAGCCACCTATACTGTTTTTCAAAAATGTAAGCCGGATTAAAAACAGATTACATTGAACTTCACAATATCTATATATGTGTGCTCACAAAGACAATGTATAGGAAATTTAAACATAGCACAGAAAAGAAGTTAAGCATACCCCTGATAGCCACTTTGTAACAACTGCGGTATCTTGCCGCCACTCATGCTCACGCAGCCAGCAGTTGGTGTCAGTTACAAGATTAGATGGCCCCTGAATGGGTAAGAAATTAGCAACAAACAGGAAAAGCATATAGCCTTATATGAGTAATGGAGATGCTAGAGAAGGATAAAGATGGAGAAAAGAGGCAGATACAAGCACTAAGTCAATGACATTAATCTCCTTCAAGGCTAATACATAACTAAATCTTCCATTAAGGTATTTGAAAAATCCATATCAGTTTGCATGAAGCTATCACATATAGCTATATCTCTCGGTGCAGGTTTATACACACACACGCGCGCACACGCACGCATAAAACTTAGTTAGTTAGCTATGGAGTTTAGACCTTTGAGCTAAGATTTAGTAAGAAACTCTGTTACAGGCAGACACTGACTCAGCAAATTAAATCTATGGCCATACGAAAACCTATAACAGAATACTTAACAATTACACTAAACAGCTATGCTTGAAATTTTAATAGTAGAAACACTTACATGAGATGGTTGAGTCCAAATAGTTACCCTCCCATGGAAGTTTGCTATCAATAAGGCACGGGGACAACAGACAGGCGACCATTGAATAAACTGGACGGAATCAAGAGGAGAATCTGGAGAAGGCATTTAGTGCAACTAATCAAATTTCCAAATATATAATTCATTAGCCTATTTAATGAAGCAGTTCAGTTCAGAGATTAAAAGCTGAGGGGAAAATGCCAAGAAAGAACATCGATATATTAATTCCTTACGGCGAACAGTCCATCAAGCAAATCAACGGAGATATTCCCATAAATGAGGACAAGGAGAAATTCACAGATGAGCTAATTGCAAATTCGACTCAGCTATTATTATAGAGGATCTCAATTTCCTCGGTTTTCTAGATTGTATTCAATTCAGCTTATTTCTTTTTTTACCAATAATATAAAAATAAGATGTGATTTGTCAAATCATTCAATGTAGAACTATTATTATTATGATTTAACATATATATTCATCATGAAGATCCTAGACTTTACTGTTGAAATCAATTATATTGCCCCTCCAGTTGTGAAACAGCAATTTCATAAAGATTTGATTAGAACATGAAAAGGAGTCAATCTGACATCTGATGCTTATTGGCCAGAAATATGAGTGCCAAAAATTCTTAAAATTAGAAGATTCCTTCTCTGCTTTCAATTTGATGCTTTAGACTCAAAGATAATATTCCTAAATCCATATTCCTAACTTCACTATTGTTTAGCCAATTTTAACATTACTGCCAAGTGAAGAATAATATCAAACAAAACCAACCAACACAGTAATAGTGAAATAGCCACGACATCAAAGTACCTGCTACGATGTTGAATACCGCATTTTCGGTTGGCCTCTCTGGGATCACAATGTGTATAGGGATCCAAAACGGCGGATTTACAAATGATCTATAAAAACAAAAGACAATTAAACATTACAAAATTGCCAACAAAAACAAACATACACGATAAACTAATGATCTTTGGACATTTTTGAACTTTATCTTGCACGTGTAAAAGTTTTTGTTTGCCATAAATTTGCTGGTAGTCTGTCTAACAAATGAATACATTCAAATCTTCTTGAATTCATCCATAAATTCTTAAATGCAATGGACCCCCAAAATTATCCCAATCTAGTCAATCATTTTGCTCTTAAATCTTGCATCAACTCTCGATTATGCAAACTATTAGATTTTGCGCCTAACTCAACCTAAAAAGATTTGCTTGTAAGGCAAGAATTGCTCGAATCTTAAAGAAACTACCTATCAAGAGATTTTAAGAAAACACAAGCAGTTAAAAGATAAAAAGAAACACAAACGACAAACCTTGGAATTCTTGCACATGTTTCAGTAGCACAAGCAATAGCATTCAGTTTTGCACACCAAGCAACAGCACTGAAAGAAACCAAACATTGAAAGAAAATAGTGGCAAGATTGTATTGAAAATGAAATGAAGGAAAAAGAAAATATGTATACCTGAAATTGCGACGTATGCTTTCAGGAAGATTCATCTTGTGGAGTAAAGTTGAAGGTGATTGTTTGAGGCTAATGTGGAAAACAGTGCCTGCTTCAACTTCTTCTTCTTCTTCCATTGGACCATTCACTGGTGTTGCTGCTTCTTCAACTTCTTCTTCCATCATTGGATCATTCATAGTTCTCTGAAAGTGAACCAAACTCGAGAATATGAATGAATGAAGGTGACAACTCAAGCGAAAGTATAGCAACTTCTAATATATATGGCTTTGTAATAGTACTTTGCTTTTTTTAATTTTAGGGTTGTAACAAAAAAAATATATTATTTTCCGGGTAATTTTTATTATATGATAAATTATATTGAGAATTGGAAATGAAAGAAAATTATTAAGTTTAATCGATAGGATGAAAGGATGTCAAAATAAATTTAGACATAAGTTAAGTTTAATCCATAAGTAGCGTTTAGCCCGACTTATTTTTAACTTTTTTTCAAAATTAAAGGAGAAGTTCGGTCAAATATATTTCTTTAAAAACACTTAATATAAAAAAGTTTTTTTTTTTTGTTGTGTAAAATACGCAAATAAAGTACTTTTGCTAAAGCTGTTGAAACTTACTTCTGAAAATTCTCTAAAACTTTTTTCTGAGTGTTCCCCTTTGAAACCCATTGACCACATTTTCTATTTCATTTTAATTGTTTTTTCTTACGGCATGCATGCATGTGCTCTTCAATTACTATTTTTTTTTTTTTTAGGAAGATTGTTTTTTTTGTTTGTTTTTAACATATATATTTTTTTAATTGTGTAATTTGTTTATGTTAAAAAATCGTTATCTTTTATTAACCGTGTAACAAATTAGTTATAAAATTTACTATTCACAATTTGACATCCTGGTACATTTGACAACGGTATACATTTTTTTTAAAAGGAATGGTATACAATATATGACATCCTCTTTTAAGGGCCCATTATTTATATATTTAATCAAGATTTTTCCTTTTGAAAGGTAATCAAAAATTATTTATTGAGGCCTTTTAATATAATTACATTCTCATAAAATAATTTTTATTATCTAAAATATTTTACTGAACGTTTAAATATTAATATATCTATCATAATATTATCAAACTTTTTAACATAAAATATATTTTGAAATAAAAAAACAACATTTACCAAACAAGTTTCTCAAAAAAACATTTACCAAATAACTTTAACTTTACTTTTAAAGCTCAAGTTTTTCACTTTAAGTTTAAAGTAGCTTTTATGTCTCGAAAAAAACTGGGTCAAACGCACATATGAAAAAAAATATGTTTAAAATACATCCTTAAAAAAAACTTAAAATACATGAGTTTATGCTGGCTTTTTTATGACCTATTTTTTTAACTAAAACATTTTAAACACGTATTATAATCAAACTCGGACAAGCCTAAAAATAACTCAAGTTCATAATACAAAGAAATATAGATAGATACAAACACTAGCACATAAATAACCATTAATTCTCCTCTCAAAAAAAAAATAAACATTAATTCTATTCAATAAAATTAAATACAGTCATCCATACAATATGTCGATGGCAATGTTTGAACCACCACTACTAACATTGTCGATTTAGATAACCAGATCATATGTAGCCTAAAAGGATTCATAGCTTGTATCCACTTCATCACTCTCAATGTTGGAACCACCGCTATGACTACTAGCAGTGTCGATTTCAATAACCAGATCATATGTAGTCAAAAAAGATATGTAGCTTTCATCCATTTCATCACTGTCAGTTTCAATAACAGAATTATATTTAGCTAATAGGGAAATGTAATCTGCATCAACTTCATCACTGTCACTAGTATGTACACCCAAAAGCAATTCACAATCTTCATTTGTATCATCATCTATTGTATGATCAAATTCAACAATTAAAATTGTTGTATTTTCACAAATTTTCACATTTGTCTTTGTATTACCAGCGACTTGATTGTGTTTCAAACTATCATTAATCGCCTCTCGCCTCCTCAATCGCCTTTCTAACCTTGTTCTTTTATCGTCACGATTAGGACTTTTCAAATTCTGACTCATATCCTCTTTTGAAAGGGGAAAGAAAAATTCACAGGTAGGTTGAGGTGAGTTCACATCACATAGGAGTGGAGTTTGCGCTGAAAGACTATGAATGAATGGTGAAAGTGAACCAACCTGCTCAGAAATGTATTCTTGCTCTTCATTGTTTTGCCTCATACTTGACTCCTCATTGAGTTTTTCCTTTACAGCACACAACGGCACATGGCTCCCATGGTCAGTGATTTTAGTGCCTTTTTCTAAAATTGTATAAGCATCAAAATTTTCCTCACTCTCAATAGATAATGTCAAACCTTTAGCCTTGGTGGTTTGGTTCATTGTTTGACTTCTTTCTGTATCTTGTTGACCTTTAACATCTATTTCCATCCCCTCATGTACATCAGATTGTTCAACATTCAAAGCAGATTCACCACTCACATACTTGTCAGCTATTATTTGCTCCTTTGCATTGCACTTTTCAACTTCATGTAAAAATATTGGTTTTGCCATCAACTTTATCATTCCAATTCAATATTGAATCTATTGTTTTGATAACATCAACAACAATATTAGAGTTTTACATTGACTCAATATCATCAATATTCCCAATCGGCATGTCAGAAAATATTGAATGTGCAAAAGTGAGTACCAATTATTGATTGGTCCCTCACTTCCCTTTTCGAAATCGTGCTATCCAACTTAACTGCCACATTCTCACTCTCAGCTTCTCCACTCAAATCCCCACCCCACCACCCTTAACAGAATCACCACATGACACTTCATCATGAAGCTCACCCCACATTCCACAACCCCATCTAGGGTTTCACCAACAACCGTGGTTGCACAAGTAGACAACAAACCCATTTATATCAGTGAGTTAACGGCGGTGTGGTTGTGGTAGTCGATGTTGGCGACGGTTCTTTGAATGGCGGAGGGAGATGGAGTTATTCCAGTTCAAATGGGATCCGATCCGAGTAGAAAGGTTAGGTAGGGTGCTTTTGGCGCCACAACCTATTTTGAATTTTATAAAAAATTATAAGGATTTATATTATATTTGTTAAATTACTGTTGTTATTGAAAAAGATAAACATGATTTTTTGGATTTGTTACAATTTAAAAGTCACAAATATTTGTACTTATAATTTTAATCAAAAACAAAATTCAATTAAAATATCGTTCATAATTTACACGCGTTAACGCAATAAAAAGAGCGGAAAGACGGACACTGTTTTGCTAGTAAGAATAAAAGAAATTAATTATTAAAAGTCTAATAAAATATTGCTTGGATCAGATCAAAATAATATATTTATTGTCCTGCAAGTGTGGCAATCTATCATGGATATTATTTGAAAGGTTGGGATTCGAATAACAAGATTTGTTTTAAAAACAAAAAACAAAAATAAAATATTTGAAATTAAAAAAATCAAATAAATTTACTCAAACAAATTATATTAATTTTTTTAAGGAATATTAAAATTAAATTATAAATTAATTAATTCTACCAAAAAGTAATCAAGTTAATTAAAAAATTAAACAAAAAATTTAGTGGAGAGGAAAAAAGAAAGATACGTACCTTTTTGTTTTTGAAGGGAATATATGTACCTTGTTGAGATGTTTATACCAAAAAAGTTTCTATGGTAAAACATAACTTATATGGAGTCCTCTCTTAAACTGATTATGATGCACGAGTTTCTTTCTCCATATAACATGCACGCGCACGCACACATGCATGCACACGGACATACACACAAGTGTGCAGTACCCTAACTTTGTTCGGGCAAATTTCAAAAAATACCAAAAAATGTGATAATTTTAGTTTTTATCATGTTTTTCCATCATTGTTAATTATTATCACAAAATCTTGCCTGTTAAGTCCAAAACTTTTGACAAAGCCTCAAAGAACCCCAATCACAAACATGACCTATGGTCAAGGCCGGCCTTTGGGGTGCAAACAGCTCTACCAAGCTGTGCCTCCCAAATTTGGAGGTCCAAAATAATTCCTTTTAGGCAAAACTATATTAAAGGTTCTTTATCTTATTTATTGTTGTATTTTTGAGTTGATATTATATTTCAAAAGTTATTAAAAGTTGTTCATTATTTGTTGTTGATTTAACCATGTGATATTTACTTAGTCAAAACCTTATTTGTCACATTTATTTTTATAACCATTGATGTTTGATGGTTGGGTCAAATGCTAAAATCTCATTCCCTATTGTTATGTCTCATTTCCCTTAATATAAGGAACAACTTACCACAACTCTCATGTATATATCCTTCTTTTATTTCTCCAAACAAAATACGCTTAACTCACTACAACAATACATAGCAATTGACAGTAGAGAAAAATAACTACAAATACATGCTCTTTCACTTCATGTTTTTCTGTACTCACAATTATTTTCTCTCATCCAAAATATTGAGTTTCTGGGTTACATCTCCTGATATCTTTGAGATAAATTTGAGTTGTTCTGTCACCTCCGGTTATGATTCATAACGGGGAAGAA
>Ga0228711_1000780_pt1 | contig 42563 bp, 21 predicted proteins | sample MedpolnodulmetaG_2_FD_177996 | JGI IMG/M metagenome (GOLD analysis project Ga0228711, IMG submission 177996) | Root nodule microbial communities from Medicago polymorpha collected in Santa Monica, California, United States - brown nodules | ecosystem: Host-associated > Plants > Roots > Nodule...
ATATTACTTGAATGTTAGGGTAACAAAGTACCTGAAATATCCTGGGCCAATGGATATGACGACCCTCCTAACATTCGGCTGTGGAATGCTCCGAAGCGCATCACTAATCGTCCTGTATTGTCCGCTTCCCCCTTGGCTAATGGTTAGAGTTATTTTCCGGGATTCTCCATCCCTCAAAATGGGATCAATACCCTGACCCCCAACAATTACCTGTTAAACATACTAAAATGCTTGGTTTAAAGGAAATTACAGAAGCTAGTAATTGGATCTGGAGCTTCTTTGCTAAAATAAGAGTGTAGTTGAATTCTTATCCTAAGGCTTGGCTTAAAGTAAGAGATATATAAGAGAAGAAGGCTTCCAAACTAAAATTTCTAAGAGTTTGTTTGTTTGATAAATAGAAGAGAACAAATACTGAAGAAAGATGAGGAAGATGATATCAAAATAACAATGCAGAAAAACTGAAGAAAGAAGATCTTTAGAACCATATTGAAGAAGTAATGATATAGAACAGAACAAACTTTTTAACTTCCTCCAACTCATTTTCTAAGGGTTTGTTTGATTTATATATAGAAGAGAACAAATGACTGCTAAATCAGGAAATCAATTTTGTCTTAGTCTAGTTCTATAAATGGTTTAACTAGTCACTAATTAATAATAATCTATCTATAAAATGAGATAAAGTTGTTGATTAAGCAGCAAGAAATGAACTTTTTAACAAGTAAATCAAGGAACTTACTCCATATCAGGAAATGGAATGGAAACCACATCATATCATAGATAATTCTAATTCTGGAAAGGAAAATGGACACATATTAACCCTTAGTAGTACTTGAATTTATTTTATCTATTACTAACTTTGTCTTGGCCAAATCACATGAATTATGAAAGTTGGTAGTAATATTAAATTTGTTTGTATCTTTACAATTTTATTGTTAAGAAAGATAGTTAGTTAATGTTTTCAACATAATGTTTATTGTTGATTGAAGAAAAAGATGTAAAATAAATAGGGACTACACACACGCACGCACGCGCGCACTCACAAACACACACACATATAACCAAACAAGCCAAAGTATATATAGTTCAAATTCAACTAATTTAGTTAACAGATAATTTTTTTACCTCATTTAGTTCATGAACCAAGTTCAACAAATTGATTGTTGAGTGAGTTCCAAACTATATTCAAGTTGATTAATTTTCCAGTTGAAGTGTATGTAAATGAATCCCCCCACCCACCATCAGAACCAGATTCCATAAGCATAAAAGATTAAGAAGTAAACTCAAATTGTAGTGTACATGAACCATATTCTGATATGCTTAATTCACAAGTTTTTCCATTCCACACTGCACTACACTTCTCATTATTATACTTACTTTGAAAAAAATTATTAGAACAACCAACTAACTCATAACTAGTGTAATGAATATGTAACTAAATTTTATGTCTCTAATACCTATCTGTAGTAGACAATGTTAACACTCTAGATGATAAACAATTCTTTTTATAATTTTATTATCAAAAAAGAATCAATCATATTTGTAAAAAAATAAAAAATAAATAAATCATATTGTACTATTGTAGCCTCCTTTAGTGTTGAAAAACAAACATAAAATCCAACTTTTGAAGCCTATGAAGAAACACTTGGATGCATTTTTTTCCTTACAAAAGCAAGTTTTTACCGATCTTTATTGAGTACGTGTTTTTTACCAAGTTTGACTAAGGGTTAGATGCACATCCAATTCAAATCTATCGTTTGTAGCTTCTGATATTTTACGATGAGAAGAGTAGAAGATGTAAAATCTCGTGTTTGAGGTAAATTGGACATAGATGCTAAATTCAATTGACTCGATGAGTTTTAGGTTATGGCAATAGAAGAATGGCATGGGGCGAGGGTAGGGTCAGAGAGAGAGGAGCTATTAGAAGAAGAAAAAAAACTGTCGAGTGCTTGCTATGTTCCATGAAAAGATCTACATTCGTGAACAACGATGCAAATTAACAAAAAAGATTATAGCAATGAGCCAATGACGCAGTGATGGTTCGGAAATATTCCATAGATAATTTTCATAAAGATTCCGTGAGGTTGAAATGCAATATGTAAACTAATTTGCACGCACATACACGCGCATATAATTGTATTGCCTTATTCAAGGTCTTGTTCAATAACTCTTACATGAAAATGCTAATCATGTTTTTAATATGATACTAGGGATTGTGGCAATAACCAGAAACCTAAAAATCTGAATCAACATAATAAGAGTTTATATTTGACAATTTCTAAATGAACTCCATATATACTGCTAGTGCTTGGCACATATAATTGCAAAAAGACTTGTAAGTTTCACATTAAGAATACTAGAAGTAACGAAAAACATTGTCAATAATTATGCTACTTACATCTTAGCTACTTCAATAACTCCTCGTCGTCAGGTCATATCCGCAAGCTTTAGCTTTCCAATCTCTCTGCCAATACATATTAACAAGATAACATTTAAAATGGTAAAACAAAATGTAGATATGAAAACTGATGCAATGCTGAATAAGACAGAAGTCACTCTAACTGTATTTGAGCTTCTGTTGCCGAGGAATGCATATCGAATATGTGATTTTTCATACAACAACCAATCTTTTTTTCGCTAGGTTGGAAGCCCTAATTGAACTAGACAATGCGATAATTTCTTATCATGGATTATATCCAACAATAGTCCAATCACCTCTAAATCTGTCTTAATGACTTAACCTACAATTTTTCTTAATCTATTTCGACCTATCCAACTATCCTCCCTCTGTTCAACCCTTATTACCAGTATATTTTATATTTATCAAAATATAATAATCAATTTTATACCATACTACTGCACAACGAAATGGAGATGGTGCTGAGTTACACAAATAAACCTTAGTTTCTGCACATAGTCGTATACGAAAACCAATTTTATGCATTTTAAGTGTATAACCTCCCTAGACCACACTGGCAGCCTCGTACATTGAGCCACCATTTTAGTTGTTAGAAAAGAGATTTAGTTGACGAAAAACCAAAAGAATAATGCAAGTTGAGTGTGAAAGCTAAAATGCAACATAGATACCAAGAAAAGTCTATATAAAACTTCTCGAACCACTTGAAAACATGTTTATATCTATGAAATGAAGTAGACTCACATAAAAATCAAATAAAACTTCAGAATGGTTGTAACCAATAAAAATCAAATACATGAAACAAAGAAAAAATGTGGATGTTATGCTATACAATCATTATTAAAAAGTAATTGAAAGAAATATATGTCATTGTATAAAAGTAACTCAAAGTACACCCTGCCTTACCTTTGCATGTCGACGGTTTGATTCCTCACACACGCAACTCATTTCACGTTCGAAATCTTTATCCTTTGCCTCATCATGAACTCCATATATACTGCATGGCACAGATCATTGTTAAAGTCTATTAAGTTTGACATTAAGAATATAATAAGTAACAACAAACACTAGCAATAATCATGCTACTTACTCCTTGTCAGAAGGTCATATCCGCCATGTAGTTCAATACTCCTTGTCGGAAAACATATCCGCAAGCTTCAACTTTTCAATCTCTCTGCCAAGACATTAGCAAGATAACATTGTAGATTGAGGCATGAACAGAGGGAAGCAGAAAAAAATATTTCACTATACAAAAGAAGGGCTTGAGGGTTGAGGTACACATTATCAACAACTCCAAAAATTATCCTGCATTAATTATCCTATTGAAGCAGAAAAAAAATTTGCACTATACAAAAGAAGGGCATGGAGCAGTAATATGTCGCTCAAAACCGATATTGTTATTGTGTAATCTAAAACATCCGATTTCAGATTAATTGATTTACTGCCGAGATTGTTTACTGCATGAAAATGCATGCTTTTCCCACTGCAGGGAATCCGGATCCTCAATTTAGAACATAAATGTACATCTAAAATACCTCTAAAACAAATACCAATACTTTTTGCAGTGGGAAAAAGCATGCATATCCACTTACTTTTTGCAGCCTGCCTCCCTTCCCGATTGCAGCACCAAAATACCTCTAAAACAAATACCAATAAAAAGAAATGAGTACAAAAATATCACATGGAATTTCAGCGACAAAAATTAATAGCCAAGGCAACTATGAAAGTCTTCGACATTGCGATGAAATAAAGTAAAACCAGAAGGTTTGACCATGTACAACTGTGGTCCATCTCTGTCATAGCTAAATGATGAAAAGAACTGATAGTTAGGTTAACTTAATAATGAAAACAATGTTAAGTTATTTTCCACTGTAGGGTATCTGTTAGTCCATCTATCCTTTATAGCAGCTGAAAATCCAATCGAAAAGATAGTGTATTTAATTAGTAAACGCTGTAATATGATGTACATGTACATGTTGCATGCGAATGGAGCAAACCTATAATAGTTAGTTGCTTAAGACCTAGCCCTCGCAACAATTTGCATTCCATCTGCAACTAATTAATCCTGCTACAGCCTACGAGTAAATGTTAAGTTATTGTGTGTGATTTTGATCATGTATTTTTCTCCGAGTAAACAATTAAATTGGTCTCTGTCTTTATAAGTCATTCTCAAATTAGTCCCTGATTCTATTAATATTTTAAAATAGTCATTGTCTTTGTCAAAAGTGTTTCAATTAAGATATGAACTATTTTGAAATATTAATTGAGTCAATGACTAATTTGAGAGTGACTTACAAAGACAAGGACTAAATTGGTGGTTAACTCATTTTTCTCCTTTGTAATTTGATAGTCCTATTCTTAATTATCTTCAAAATATATATCGAGGTCTTTAACACAATTATCATAGGTAAATGGTGTTTGAGGTTGAAGGAGAGTGAAGTAGTTTATGATATAGAGTTCATTCAGCCAAATTTAGAGAGGATGGCCGGATGTTGCACGTGGAAGGGGAAGGGGGATCAGTTTGGTGGAGTAATTTAATCAATACTAGTCTAGGTGTTGGAGCGAGAGTCAGAGGTTAGATAGATGATAATTATGTGTGTGAGGTGGGCGATGAAGCTTCAATTTTATTTTGGTGGGATCTTTGGTTGAGATGAGGGGTCGTAAAACATATGTTTAGATGCATTTTTTAGCTTTTTGATAATAAAATGACAATTGTGTCTAAGATGAGGCATCTAGGATGGGGTGAGGGTGATTAGGTTATGGGCTTAGAGTTTACATACTTTAGCGAAATATAATGTCAAGTAGTGCCTGCAGTTTTTTAATTAATATCAGCAAATCAACAACACATTGCAGATGATATTAATGTATTTTGGCATTGTCATGTTCCTTTGAAAATTAAGTTTTTTGTGTGGCGTCTTCTGCGCAACTGCCTTGCAACAAAAGACAATTTAACCAAGAGGGGTGATTTCGGCGATCACTCAATCTTGCGTGGAAAATTGTGGTAATCTGGAGGACACAACCCATCTTTTTATTCATTGCAACTTTTTTCATCAAGTTTGGATTGAAGCACATAGTTTTAACTTCATGTGTTTTTGATGATGTTCTAGTTTACTCTTTTGATGATTATCTTATTACTTGTTTCTAAGTGTATTGTCTTGTTAAAAACACCCAACATCAATGCCTCACTGTTTTAGATTCATTTGTGTCTTGTGCATTACTTGCATTGTTGAAACTTAGCCATATTTCATGATTTTGGGTCACTGAATCGATTCAGTGATATGTGAATCGTATCATTAGAGGTCTCTGACTTCCAATGAAACAATTCACAACATTTTGAATCGTATCACTTGTGAATCGATTCATGTTTCATTAAATCGTATCATGGTTTCTCTTTGACTTGCACTGAATCGATTCATCAAAGTCTGAATCACATCATTCTTCATCCTCGGTTCACTTGAATCAATTCATATTTACAATGAATCGTATCAATCTTAATAAGTTTATGGCTTGCATTTTTGCTGTCTAAACCGAGTCACTTAATTGTTTTTGCACGAAAATTTGCACTTTACCTCATTTTCTATATATACCCACTTTCTTATAACTCCAAAATTATTGAATCATTTGCATTTATTCTCTCTACATCTCAAAAACTCATTGTTCATAAATTCTTCAAGATTCAACACTTTTTCTTAGAATCACTTTGTACATTGAGTCACATTGATTTGCTAGGGTGCTTATAGAGATTGTAAGTTGGTTCTCACAAGGAAATTGGTTGGGCTTAACCAAGGTTCCAAAGTGAAGTGAATAATTTCATTCCACCTCCAAAGGGCTTGGGGGTTCTTTCTAATTGTTCTTGCAATCGAAGGGGATTCGTTTACCAGACGTAGCATTGAAGACTTGAGTGATGAGTTCGAAGGGATGCACGGGTAATCAAGGATTCGAAGATTCAAGGAGCACCATATTCAAAGGTTATTTGAAGTTTGGGGGAGTGTTTACATATGGGTTGAAGAACTAGTTTAGTCTCAAGGAACTCTTGTAATCACATTTGTATTCAACATTGTTACTATTAGTGGATGACCTTGGTGAAGGTGTACTTCATCAAGAAGAGTAGACGTAGCTCTAGCGAGAACGACAAGAGCGAACTATTATAAACATATCGGTATTATCTCTCTTCCTTATCCTCTTTACTTTTGATTGTTACATATGTTAATTGATTAATTGTTAGAGTAGAAACTTGTATTGATCTAAGTTGTTTTTAATAAAAATAATCTAATTCTTTGAGTTAGGTTTTAATACTTAGCTTGGATCAATTGGTTTCAATTATTATTCAATTCTTCAATTTGGATTTGAAATTGTCTAGTTTTGCAAATTGTTCAAGAACCATTAACTTTTGATTGTAATAGGATTTGTATTGTGAATCTCTCAATTCTATATTGAATCTTATTAGCATATATAGTTTTAATCTTTTGTGAATTGTTGTGATTGTTCAAGCTTGTTTCCAATAGTCAAATCAATTCAAATCTCTTTTTATTAAAACTCCTAAAATCTTTTTCAAACCGCTATTCATCCCCTCTAGCGCACTACCTTAATGAATATTTTATTATTTATGAAATTAATTTTCTTCTCGTAAATGTAAAAAAGATAAGTTTCTTCTTGTAGAAGAGAAACCATACATCTTTACTAAGCAAAGAAAAACCAAAGTATTTTGTAAAAAAAAAAAAGAAAAACCATAATATATATTTTTTGTTTTGGTAGAAAAATTTACTATAAATCTTTTGTTAAAACAATAAAGACACTCTATTGATTGAAATCTATGAAGCATGACACAAACATGAATAACAAACTCAATATGAACATGTTGACACCGTTAACAATTTGAGAAAATTACGTATTTCGGCGTAATCATATGTGTCATTGTCGTATCGATATCGGATACCGATGTGTGTTTGACATTGAGACACGCCTAATGAGTGTTAGTGATATCTATTAATACACTTGTAAAGACTAATCTCCCAACATAGATATGATCGCAATAGATGACAAAACTCTCATTCAAACTTAACTTTTCTGATTAAGTTAAAAGGTATCTTTTATCACATAATCTTATCATTCAAGTGTTATTGAGTAATCAAAGACAAGTCGGAGGTATAATTAAAAAAAAATTTTTTTTTTTTTTTTTATTAAGGAAAAAATTTCTTCTTGTAAAAGTAAAAACATCATTAATCTTGAGTTAAAATAATAAAGACACATAAATTTGATTTTCAATTTCTCACTATATACTCATTAGTCTCTTACAACACGCAAAACCCAAAACCCTAGAAACAGAAAATTCTCTCACTCACTCAGATTCCATGGATTTGCAACAGAACGAATTCGATCGTATCTTGTTCTTCGAGCACGCACGCAAAACCGCTGAAGCTGAATACTCTAAGAACCCTCTCGATGCTGATGTGAGTCCCCAATTTTCCTATTTTTTTCATTTTTTTTTTATTTTTCTTGATTTTTTTTTTGTGAAACTACGAAAGATTTCAACTTTCTTATGATGGGTCGGTTCATGATTATTTTGATTGATTTTGTGTATATGGGTGTGTTGTTCTTAGGTTATTTTCCAGAAAAAAAATCTGATTTTTTGTTGATTTAGTATAGATATTGATGAATTTTCGTATTGGAAATTTTCTTTGTAATTTTTGGAATTCTTTTTGGTGTATATGAATGAGTTTGGTACACAAAGGATGAATTGTTTTGTTGCAAATTTTGTGTATAGTTTTTGTTGTTGTATTGAAAATTCTGTATAATGTTTGGTACATATGGATTATGTTGGAAATTTTGTGTATAGTTTTTGATTAATTGGTGTGCTAGAAATTGTGTATAGTATTTAGCACATACTTATGACCTAGTTGTTGTGTGGAAATTGTGTATAATTTTTTGTATATATGGATGAGTTGTTGTGTTGAAAATTTAGTGTATAATTTTTGGTATACATGGATGTATTGTTGTGTTGAAAATCTGTGTACTATTCTTGGAATATATGGAGGTATATTTGTGTTGCAAAGTTTTGGTACATATGGACATGTACTGTTGTGCTGCAGATTTGTGTATAATTTTGGGAATTTTTTGGGTGCATATGGATAAGTTGTTGTGTTACATATTCTGCGTATAATTTTTGGAAATGTTTTTGTTACATATGAATGAGTTGTTGTGTTGGAAATGGTGTATGATTTCTGGAAATTTTCTTGGTACATATGGTTGAGTTGTGGTGTTGGAAATTGTGTATAATTTTTGGTACATATGGATGTTCTTGGGTTGGAGATTTTGTGTATAATTTTTGGAATGTTTTTGGTACATACAGAGGAGTTGTTGTGCTGGAGGTTGTGTGTGATTTTTGGAATTTGTTTCTGGTACATATATAAATGAGTTGTTGTGTTGGAATTTGTGTATAATTTTTAGAAATTCTTTTAGACATATGGTGAGTTGTTATTTTGGAAATTTTGTGTATAACTTTTGGTTTTTGTTATTTTGAATCTCTGCAGAATTTGACAAGATGGGGTGGAGCTCTGTTAGAGTTGTCTCAGTTTCAGACTTTGCCCGAGTCAAAGAAGATGACCCTTGGTGCTTATTCACTATATGACCTACTCTCTTTGTTTTTACAGTTTTGTTGAAATTTTTTACCTGTGTTTTTATTAAATGGTTTTTGTGTTATGTTTGGACTGACCTTGTCCTTTTGTTTTTACAATTTTGTTGAAATTTTTTTACATGTGTTTTTCTTAAACGGTTGTTGTGCTTTGTTTGGACTTGTGTTTAGAGGGGATTTTTTTGAGTTATTTAACTCCTATAGAAGAAGCGTGATGAATGCTTAGGGGCCATATAATGATACAGGGAAATAGATCTTGTATGAAAATTTTCAAATATATCATGTGGAATTTCTATTGGCTATAACACCTCCCTTTTGATTTAGTAAGCCTGCAGCTGTACCTATTTAATGGCTAATGCGAGAGACATAGATACTTAATTTTCACGTGCCTGCAGTATATCATCTTAAGTTTCACAATTTTGACTTGAAAAAATCTATTTGAATCCAAAAACACTGTTATTTCTGTTGATAAATTGAATGTTCATAGTTTGAGTTTGTATTTTGAGTCAGAATCACTAAGGTTAGAAATTGAGTCGTTTGATTGTATCTAATGGTTCTGATTTACTTACTGCGTTGACTCATCATATTCTGACTGCAGCAAATCGGGGGGGTTATTCTTGAACTTCTGATTTTGAACATTCGTTTGTTTTCTGTGGATTTCTCACTTGAAATTTCGTTTTCAGATGCTATTTCGAAGCTGGAGGAGGCTCTTTCTGTGAATCCCAACAAGCATGACGCTCTTTGGTGCCTGGGAAATGCTCTCACTTCACAGGCATTTTTAAACCCAGATGTGGATGAGGCTAAAGTTTACTTTGACAAGGCAGCTGTGTACTTTCAACAAGCTGTTGATGAGGTACAGTTTTAGTTCAGTATTGATGAATGTATCATTGAAGTGTGGGAAGTATTTTACTCGTTGACTTGTAAACATAAGTAAACATAATTTGTAACATAGTGTTTTTTGTTTTATATAGGATCCTTCAAACGAACTCTACCGCAAATCATTGGAAGTGGCTGCTAAGGTATATTCAGTGATTTAATGGTCTTATATGATATTGTCATGCTGTTTTAATTACATTTTGCCATCTGTTTTATTTATGGAAGTTCTAATACCTCACTGTAATATAGAAATGACTATTGTAATTTGTTTGGTTTTGTTGAGAAACCTAACATCTTTTTGGGTCGAGTTATTTGGCGTTCCGTTTAAGATGACCAGCTTATAAGGATAATCAATAAGTGTTCCTTCTAAATAAGGACTTGTCTCAAACAATTTTTTTACTAGTATAAATCTTTGGTCATAGAAAAGGAATGCTGGTGTTTCCTTTTCAATGAGGTACATGTTCGATTAGATCGGATTTTGAATGTTCAAAATGTTAGTGTGCCTAGTCTTTTCAGTTCCATGCTATACAAAGCTGGATATGTCACCCTATTGTGCTGTGGTTTGCAAAGTAGTTATGATATTTGCAGATATGTATGAAAGTAAGACACTGACTTGTGTGACAAGTGACTGCCATGTAGTTGTAATTGCGTTATTATGTTTCATTTTAAATGGAAACTTGTTCTGCCAGAATCACATTTTATCTGCAATTTGCACGGTTCTTGTGCAACAGGGTTTTGCTTCCTAGTTCCTACCCATAAAAAAAAAAGGGCAACCCAGTGCACTGAAGCTCCCGCATACGCAGGGTCCAGGAAGGGGTCCCACCATTTGGTGTATTGTACGCAGCCTTACCCTGTTTTTACACAAGAGGCTGTTTCCAGGACTTGAACCCGGTGACCTTACAGTCACATGACAACAACTTTACCAGTTGCGCCAAGGTTACCCCTCTTTCATAGCTCCTACCCATGTCAGATGAAAAACCGGTTTTCATGTCTGTTTTTTTCCTTGCTATGCTGAAGAGAAATCAGCAAGCAATTAAGATTAAATCGGTCTCCAACCTTGAAAACCTTATTTCTTTTAAGTGGAGTCAGTGTATCAGATTTTCACCTTTTGATCTGCCTTCCTGTAAGAAACTGAACCCTTATTATTTTGTTCCCTTATTCTACTCTGTTGATCGTCTCTCTTGTTCCCTTTTGTATTTGTCGACTACTTTTAGGAGTTGCCATCTTTCTTTTATGCTGAACTGTTCCTTTCTCTGTATATGTTTTGGTTTTGTAGTTTGGTCTTTTGGGAGGGTACTTCACTCTCCATTCTCATGCATCCTTTAGTTCTACTATAAATCTTGCTTTTTCATTAACATTATCACTAACTTATTCTTAAATTAGTTACTGAATCATTTGCTTTATACCTTTTTTTTAGGCTCCTGAGCTACATGTAGAAATACATAAGCATGGATTAGGCCAGCAAGCAGTAGAGGCAGCTGGACCATCTTCTTCTGCTGGTACAAAGGTAATAACTAATAAGACATTAACGCTTCAGTTGTTTGTCTTTACTTTGCTATCATTTTCTGTTGGTTTTTTTGCAGTAAATTCAATGCAAGTGCACAAATTTCTCTTAACTTCTTTCACCCCCTCACAGTATATGTTTTTAGGGTTTCACTTGGGTGACATAGTTTTTGATGACATTAGTGACATTAGTGTATTTTAGATGAAAGAGAATGACGGATGAATGTTTAAAATAAATTATTTAGATGAAAGAGAGTGATCGATTAAGAGAGAGAAAGGAACAATGTCACCAATGTCACCTAAGTGTAATCCATTTTTTTGTTATTGATGAATTGTTTTTCACCGGGACTTAGTAACAGAAGTTCAAATGTTCTCTTTATGTGTGCCAATTTGGATAATGCCACCACCCGCCGCCGTCAACTCGCCGGAGCTCCGCTGGAAAATCCCAATTTCCGACCGGAGCGCTGCCGTGGAAGTCGCCGGAACTCCGCCGGTCAACGCTGGTGCACCACCGCCTTTTATGTATTTATTTTATTTATAAAAAAAATGTTTTGGACATGGTTTGGGCTTAAATAAAAAATAAAAATTGGGCTTAATTTTCAAAATATGAGTTGAATGTTTTTACTTTTTGCACCCTTTTATTAACAAAGTAATTATGTAAGCTAAATTTGAAAAAATAAATTACACATTTTAATTGATGGATTGGATGGATAATCCATCCATCAAAATTAAATAATGGATGGATTGGATGGACATTATATTTAATGGATGGATTGGATGGTTTTTTTTAACCAAAAAAAATAGTGGATTTTAATGGATTAATGGAACCATCCATTAGGATCCAAATCCATATCCATCCATTTTGCCACCACTAGTGCCAAGACCTCTGATTGCACACACATTTAAGAAGTGTTCTTGCAATGAAATTGAACAGTTTGTTGACTGGAATTCATTGTTTTTCGGTTCAAAATTTGTTTTTAAAATGTTCATTTATTCTGCCTTAATATTGTCAAGATAGAGGAATTAGGTGATTTTGTTGTTTTGGACACATTTTATGGGATGAGTTTGTAGGTTCTAGACTTCTAGTTCTACCAACATTGATAGATTTTGGTGTGTTCCTTCTTTTTGATAAATACAGATATCATACAAAAATCAAGTTGTTGGGTCGATGTGTTAATATGGAGTTAGAAACTCACCTAATTTATTTGATTATTTTCAGACTCAAAAGAAAAAGAAAAACAGTGATATGAAGTATGACATTCTTGGATGGGTAATCCTGGCTGTTGGCATTGTTACATGGGTGGGATTTGCAAAAGCGAACCTGCCACCACCACCTCCTCCACCTCCAAGATAAGCGAAGCTATTTGATTTGATACATCGTTGGTTACTGAGAATCACATCTGATTTGCGCCGCCACTTATCATTTCGTTTTTGACTGTTGTAATGTTTTTCATGGTGTAACCATTTACCCTATTCATCGTATGGAAGTTTATCGTATATTACTACTATAATTGAGTTGAGTAGTTATCAATGGTGCTTGGATATAAAAGGGGCTAGTCCTTCCAATGAAATTTCTGATTCACTTTTAACTAAAAATATTTGTTTTCTACAGTGAAAATAAAGTGATACTTTTTGCCTGGCTCATGTCTTTGTATATATTGAGAAAACAAAAGTTACTAATCAAGTATTGAACGGAATAATTTGTTGCCAAGGTTTACGTTTAAGCCTAAATTTTGGCTTTGTTATGAGCATTATTATTCTGAGTTGAAAGTTTCAAATCTTCTATTGCTTTGCATTAATTTTTTTTCATCAAGAATAATGAAGTTTAAATTTTTCATTGTGCCTTTTTACATGAAGAAAATTTGCTGCTGAATGTTACTTATGGTTTGAGGGCATGGTCGTTACGTTTGCAATCACAAAACTGTATTTGTGAACATTATAAGTAAGAACGATTTTGTGCAAGTCAAGACTATAAAGTTAGAAACAAGAAAGAACGCGATGTTATAATTTTGTTAATTTTATACTACTGTTTATTTTGACACAATGTAATAGAGATACTAATCTGGTTGAGTTTAAAAGTGTTCCATAGTAATTTTCATATTTTTTTACGAGATTAAATTGAATAGAAAAAACTAGAATGACTAAATTGGATTATTGTAACAAAAAAATTGGATTATAGCCAATTAAAATTAAAAATTCAACTTCATAAACTTCCACACTTCCACTCCCTCACGCAGTTAGGGTATTCATGAATATCGATGATCCATTTAATTCGATGATTCATATCAAAGTAGCCTGCGTTTTATTTGAATATGTTTTGAGTTACCGTTCATTTGTGAGATGATTTGGTTTAGGTAACAAAATTATATTTTCAAACTCATGAACCCATAAACCCAACCCATTCAAAAAAATATTATTTTTTATAATTTTATAACAAATATATAAAAGGGGTATATCGTTTTTGGACCGACTTTTATTATTCCAAATTTAATTTCATTTAAGCTATTTTTTTTACTATTTATAGTTTTGATAAGAACAACACAATTACAATTGAAATTATTAATTAAAAAAAGTTAAATTTCGTTAAAATAGGAACAACACTATTGCAATAGGAACACAATTAGACACTATTAAACGAGTTATTATTATTTTTTTTGCGTGTTAATCCATCAGTTTATAGAGAAAAGATGACCTAGTAATTTGGGGTTTGGTCAAGAAGTAATTAAAGTTTGTTCAAGAATTGTTCCAACCAACAATCAAACTCAAATTCTTCAGAACAATTGCTAAAAATATTTGACCATAATATATACGAAAATTGATTGATATCCATTTCTAATTACAATTAAGTGCAATAATTTTTTTTGACAAAAGTGTCTTAATGTTGGAATTTTTGAAAAATATAATATAATTGAATTATTATATATTCTTATTGTGATTTTTTTTATAATCTAACCCAAACTAACTTGCTCATCGTTGAGTTTAGTTTAATTCAAATTTGACATTAAAAATAAGTCAAATACATGCTGGCGTCGTTTAAGTTTGACGTTTGTACAAGATAGTTTTTAAGTTTTTTCAGTTTCAAATAGATCTTTTAAAAAATATGGATAATTTATCCGATCCGAACTGATTACATTTGACCGGATAGGATAACAAGTTTTACTAAACACGATCCAATCCAACTCGTACCTTAACTCAACTGGGTCGAACAACGGGTTAGATCCAAACCCGGTCCGACCCAACTTGCATCTTAAACTCTTGAACAAGAAACTCAATTTATATTTCCTTTTTCTTTTTCTTCTTCTCACAACTTCTTCACTCACGAAACCAAAAAAACTCAAAAATCAATCGAAATCGAAGAAATCAAATTCAGCAATCATGAGTAGCATTGGAACAGGCTACGATCTATCCGTCACTACTTTCTCTCCTGATGGCCGCGTTTTCCAGATCGAATACGCTGCCAAAGCTGTCGACAATAGTGGGTAGGGTTTATATATACAACTTTTCTCATCAAGTTTTGGTTTTTCGTTCATCTTTTGTCGATTTTTTGTGATGTTAATAATGGGTTTTTGTTGTTTTTTGATTTGGAATTATGGGTTTTGAAGCAATTGAATTTTTAATTTTTTTAGGTTTTTGTTTTGAGCTAATGTTCGTCGATTTCGAGTTCGTGTTTTGTCGATTTTGTAGATATGAATAATGGGTTTTGGCTCTTTTAGGATTTGGAATTAAGTGTTTTAATGAAATTTAGTTGTTATTTTTAGGTTTTTGTTTTGTTTTGTTTTGTTTTGAGATAGTGATTTTCGATGTTCCATAATACTATTAATTATGGGTTTTAGTTGGAATCAAGGGTTTTGATGAAATGTGGTTTTTATTTTTAGGTTTTTTTGTTTTTGTTTTGAGCTAGTGATCTTTGATTTTTAATTCAGCTTTTTTGAATTTTTAAAAATATTAATTATAGGTTTTAGTTATTTTAAGAATTGGAATTAAGGGTTTTGGTAGTTTTTATTTTAAGTATTGGAATTGAGGGTTTTTGTTTTGAGCTAGTGATCTTAGATTTGAAACTTTGTTGCAGGACCGTTATTGGGATCAAATGCAAGGATGGGATTGTTTTGGTAAGTTAATCTAGATTGTTATTCTGATAATTTGGGGTTTCCTTTTTAGTTTTTGAATTTTTTGTTAACTTTTTGTGCAAATTTGGTTGATTTTAGGGTGTCGAGAAGCTTATCCCTTCGAAAATGATGCTTTCGGGTTCCAATAGAAGAATTCACGCGGTTCATCGCCACTCTGGAATGGTACTTGTTATTTACATTTTGATCACTCATCTTGTTACTGTTTTTCATTTGATTGGTTTTGCTATTTGTTGTTATTTTCGTCTTGATCAGAAAGCGACATGATTAACTTGCATTTGTTATTAATTGCTAGTGTTGAAATGGTGTGAGTAATTTATGTCTAAGAGGGAAAGATTGTGAAGGAGTATGAGTCTTGCAAAGCGTACACATAGACTCCATGTACTCTATCACTGAATGATCTTTTCGATAAGTAGCATTAAGTAGAAGAAGCAGGGTTCTAAGGTTTTTGTTCTGTACCAGCGTGTTTATCTCTTTTGGACCTTAGTAGTTCTATGGGATTAGCATAAGGAATCTTAATTCTATTACATGATACTTACATATTATATAGAATGACCAAATTTTAAACAACGATTCTCAGCTGTGCTCTTTGTTCTATTGATTCAAAGTCAATATCAGAAAAGTTACTGAAATAATCACAGTCCAAAGACCAATACAATATAATGCAGTTAAGTTCTTGTGTGCACCTGGGGCAATGCACTAAGCAGCTAATTTAAGTAGTTTTCTTTAGATTACAATGTCACATTCTAGTTATTTTTATTTGATGATGTGTGACATTCTGGTTGTTACGATACTATAACTTATTTTAATGTATTTACGAATCTTTTTCCAATTTTAGGCTGTAGCAGGATTAGCTGCAGATGGAAGGCAAATTGTTGCGAGGGCTAAGTCTGAAGCAACGAATTACGACAGGTTTGCTCCATTTGCTTGCAACTATTACTTCTGCAGATCCTCCTTTATTTGACCTAAACGTGTACATTATTTCATCATATTTACTGATTAAATACACCATCTTTGTGATTGAATTGGATGCTGCTATAAAAGTTAGATGGACTAACAGAAACCATATAGTCGAAAATAAATTAACCTTGTTTTGATTACGAAGTTAACCAGATTATCAGCATTTTTCCCATCATTTACAGATGTATTCCTCAAGGAAAAAAACGATAGTTGCTAGGAAATTAGACCTATTATATTGAAACCCTGTGTATTGATTCAACCTTTTGGCCGCCCTTGAACAACCTTATTATTTAGAATATATGAATTAAAGAACATGTCAAATTATTTTAGGTTAGTATATTCCCCTTTTAATTTTGTAAAGATTATCATAATTTCCCTTTTTATTACTTATTATTGCTAAACACGATTGCTATTCCCTGCTAAAAGCTTGACATGACTAACTGTGTGATAAAAATTTACCAAATGTTATTTGTCCAAACTAAGATGACGTGTTAGAGGTGATAAAATTTTTATAACTTGAAATAGAGGTGAAGGTTTCTTGAAACTTGAAATAGGTGTATTATTTAATGAGCTTGCTAAATTTTTCTGTTAATCGTAAAACACTGCTTGATGATTAATGGTCAAAGCAAGAGACAACATAGTAACTTGAAGTATAATGATCTCATTATTCTGAGGTTCTTGTAATTGTTTTGAGAAGAAGAATGTTTATTCTGGTTATATTTCTTTTCAGCGTCTACGGTGATCCAATTCCAGTCAAGGAACTTGCTGATCGTGTGGCTAGTTACGTGCACCTCTGCACTTTATACTGGTGGCTCAGGTAAAGTTGTATTTGTATGTAATAAGTGTTAACACGTGTCGGATATTTCATATAATAACCGATTTATAATTTTGCTGCAGACCTTTTGGATGTGGTGTCATACTAGGTGGTTACGACAGAGATGGACCACAGTTGTACATGGTCGAACCTTCTGGTGTCTCCTATGTGAGTTTACATTATTTCATAGCAATCTCTAGACTTTTAATTGTCCTGAGCTACAGTGATTTTCTTTAAGTTCCATGTGAATTTTTTATACTGATTTGTTTGTATTGGCATTTGTTTCAGAGATATTTTGGTGCTGCAATCGGGAAGGGCAGGCAGGCTGCGAAAACGTAAGTGGATATATAATACAGTTATGCAATTCAATTCTAAAATGAACAATAGTTGCGGTTTCGTTTTAACTACTGTCTATGTTAGGGACAATATATTCTCATCACTGTACTTTATCCTTTGCTTTCTGTTAATAATATTCATTTTCTATAAAAAAAATGTTCCATGCTATCAAATAACTACTTTGAGTTCTGGTTACATGGGGATCTCTGCTTATAAATTTTGAGAATCAGCTGTTGAAGGCTAAATATTGTGTAGCTTATATATTACTTTAAAGGTTAACAGAGACTACTTCAAGTGTTACTATGTCTATGCACACCTTATATGTAAGATACTTACTAGAATGGTTGATAATGTGTTCCTCATCCCTTCTCTGGTACAGTCCATGTGTTCTTCTACTCCCCTTTGTTCATGCCTCAACCTACTTGTGCGCTTTGAAACCTTAGAGGCTCTTCTTTCGAAGAGCAAATTTTGTCTCGTATGAAGCTGCTGCCATTGTGTTTTAGGGAGGGTACAAGCTTAAAATGCAATATTTTGGTTTAAGTATGTGCACAACTTTGAAGAATTTTTATTTGTTTAACTCAGCACCATCATTTCTTTGTGCAGTAGTATGGTATAAAATCGATTTTTTATATATTGATGAATATAAGAAATACTGGTAATAAGGGTTGAACAGAGGGAGGGTAGTTCAATAAGTAGGAAGAGTTGATTGGACTATATTTGGACATAAACCATGACAAGGAACTATGGTGTCGTTTGGCAAATGGTGCATTTAGTTGATCCTACCTATTGAGAAAAGGTTCAATTGTTGGATGAAACGTCACATTGCATGCATCTCTCAGCAACGGTAGCTCGAATACAGTTATTATATTTTTGTTCTGTGCATGGTGTACATTTCCTTTTTTGTTAATTAAATGTAATTCTTCTGTGGTGATTTCTGTCTTAACACTGCTCTTTATCAGTTTCCATATCAGAATTTTGTTTTACAATGTTATCTTGTGAATGTCTTGGCAGGGAGATTGAAAAGTTGAAGCTTGCAGATATGACCTGCCGACAAGGAGTTATTGAAGTAGCTAAGATGTAAGTAGCATGATTATTGCTTGTGTTTGTTGTTTTACTTATTATATTCTTAATATGAAACTTGCTACATTATCTGTGCAAATGCAGTATATATGGAGTTCATGACGAGGCAAAGGATAAAGATTTCGAACTCGAAATGAGCTGGGTGTGTGATGAATCAAACCGTCAACATGAAAAGGTAAGGCAGGGTGTACTCTGAGTTACTTTCATGCATTGGCATATTTTTCTTTCAATTACTTATATATGGAATTTACATAGCATAGCATCTACATTTGTTTCATTACATAGCATAGCATCCACATTTGTTTTATCTGTTTGATTTGTATTCGTTCCAGTCATTCTGAAATTATCAAAAAGCAACTCTTATTCTGTCCATTCATATTATGTTTCTGGTTATTACCACAATCCCTGTCCCTGGTATCGTATCAAAAATATGATTAGCATGTGAAAGTTGGAGTAATTGAACAAACCCTGAACAAATTGCTATTTTATGTGATTTGCGATTGACAATACTACTCATAATATTTTCGATTGACAACACTACTGATAAAGAAGTGTGTATGCGTGTGCGAATCCTTTGACATATTGCATTTCAACCTCAAGAGACCTTTATGAAATTTTTATATGGAATGCTTCTAGACCATCACTACTTCATTGCTATAATCTTATCTAGTATAGTATGTTTATATACCTTTCGTTTGTTATGAAAGTTTTGATACCTCTCAGAGAACATAACAGGCTTGTCAGTGGCCAGTTTTGTCCACTTATTTGAATTTAGCGTCTGTTTGGAACCACGTCTAATTAATTACTATAAACATGCAATTTTGACTCAATTGGACGTGGTACACCCTTAGTCGACCGTAAAAACACATGCTTAATAAACTTCTGGAATCTTTTGTAAGGAGAAAATATATATAAGTATTGCTTTCGATCATCACTCCTAAAAACTTGGTTTTGTAAGGAAAAATGCATTCAAGTGTTTGCATAGAATTTGTTGTTTTTGCTGCTTGTTAATCTATGTGCTACGAAATTAATCGTGTGCAGGTTCCAGAGGAGCTTCTAGAAGAAGCCAAGACAGCAGCTAAATTAGCTCTCGAAGAAATGGATGCAGATTAAGATATTAAAAATATTCATCCCAAAGATGCATTTGATAACTTGTAATAGAGAGCGTTGGGAACATCTATAGAAATTTCATAGGCTTCAAAATTTGGATTTTGTATGCTTCTTGATGATTCAATGCCCTTGTTGATTTCTGTTGCTGTGGAGAACTGTTTCAAAGTGCTTTAATACTGCCCTTATCAATTGATTTAGTGTTTCATTTTGTCCATCTTCTCCACTTGTCCATGCCATTATGGCAACATTTGGTTTGAGTAAATGTTTTATGAATCCAAACATGTCTTTATTTTATCTTACTCTACACATCATTTTCATTTTTCAAACATAGGATTAGAAGCATTAGGTCTCAACTTATTTGCACAATTCCATTTATCTTAGTATTGAGATTTTTTTGCAATAATTGAAGAGATGCTTGAAAGCATTTGGTCCGTCTTTTTGTATATGTTTCAAAGTGCATAAGCTTAGTTAGTGTACTTAAAATTATTTATCTGCATAAGTTTTTCTTTCATAAGCTCAATCCAAACGGGGAGCACATGGTTGCTTATAGTGTAGCTTAAACATTCTTATGTCACACTAACTCTCTTTACTAGTTTTCTTTTATAACAATTATACCTTTAAACAACTTTTTCTAGATGAGATATTTATACTTACTTTTTCATTATCTCAATGATACCTTTAAACATTTTTTTCTATAATAAAGATTGTTGTTGGTGTCATTAAAAAAAGAAAAAATAATTTAGATTATATATTTTTGTTATATGATTGGTGTCGTTGAAATAGATAATTATGATTAGTTTGATTTGTTATAACTTGAAAACAACAAACATTTATATTTTTAGTTTTAATCAAAATCAAAATTTCTTAAAAAAAACATCGTTCATAGTTTTCAAATGTTAGCGCAATAAAAAGTGCGGAATAATATTATGTGAGAGTGCCCGTTTTTTTGTAGTTGATAATAATAATTCTGGTCAACATCAATACAGCGTTCTAATTGGTTAACTGTTCTTTGGTCTGGACTTTTTTACACAATTTAAAACTAAAGTATGCACAGTCAACTGCTGGCATCGCCTGGTCTGTATGGTAATTGTGTGAAAACATTACCTGCATGTCACAGGCTTTAATTTTTTAGGCTTAATTAATGATGTGGTCCTTTAAGTTATTTGTTAGTTACATTTTAGTCTCATAAGTTATTAATATTACAATTTGATCCCTTTAAGTCATCTCTCGTCAACCAAATAAATCCTCACCGTCAAAACCGTTAAACCAATGTCTAAGGTGAATTTAAAGGATTTGACCATAATTATGAAGTTAAAAAATAATCATTGATTTATTAATAGACAAATACAATGGTCAAGATTTTATGAGTGTCCTATTAGTCAAGTACATTGACAAGAAACATATTAAATCTTGACTATTGTATTTGTTTATTATTAAATCAATGGTTATTTTTTTAACTTTGCCATGATGGTCCAATCTTTTACGCTCACCATAATAACCATCACTCGAAAGCATTTGGTTCATGGTGGATTAAGAAATTTTACCAAAGCAATTGTGATTATTGACATTGTATCATTGCTTTGAATAACCATTTTGCTTCATTTCTTCTATGATCATAGTGTCTTGTAGTTATACACAGATTCCATTGAAGTAGGTTATTAAACACCTAACTGAGCATTGTATATGTAACATTTGCTTCACCCCTTTAAATATTACTCGATATACAAAACTTTTAAAAATATATGTAGTCAAATGTGTCGGTTTGATGTTGGCAAGTTTTTAAATATGGTCGTGATCGAGGTCACGGTCGTGTCAAGGATTTTGCAATTTTGGTTGGTACGGATGTTGTATTATGGATTGTGTTCTTCGGGGTGTGAATTAATCACAACAATGCACAATTTTATTAAAATCATTTGTACTATATTATAATATATAATAACTTAATTTCTCATTGTTTCTTCGTAATTTCATAATGTAATTATTTTCATAATTTTATAATGAATTTGTTTCTTTTGAAAATTAAATTGACTACTAATAAGGTCAGGTTTTAGTGTTTCTAGAAGAGACAAAAGGCATAAAAAAAACCAAATGATACAATAAACTTGTTTCCTACTATTTTCCGTGGCCATAACGGCGTTTCATCGCAGCGTAGCGGCGTTTTGTCGTGCCCATTTATGTGATTTTTGTTGACTATGTTAAAATGGAGAAAAATGGCAATGGCTACCACCTATACCTTAATGTTGCGTCCGTTTTTGCAGTAACAGACCCCTATATAAAACCTTGTGTGTCAGTATCGGGTCAATGTTGCACATTGACACGTGTCGGACCTGAACACGCCTTTATTCACAAGTGTTGAAGCTAAAGAGGTGAAAAATGATATGAACTGTGCTTCTTTTTCCTAATTTGTTTAATACTCCATTTAGGTATTCACACTTTATTTAGGGTTATATAACTTATATTATAGTTGATCTTGTTTTTAAAGATGAATTATTTAATGTGATGTGGAGTGCGGAAACTACGAAGCACTAACACCGGCACAAACGCCAATTACGACACTGACACGGACACGTCGATACAGAAAATTGTATTTAAAGCATGAATCAATTCTATATACTACATCCGTCTCACAATAATTGTCTCTTTAACATTTTTTCTCTTTTGTCAAAATAACCACCACTTTAGAATATCAATCTAGCATTTATTATTATTTTCCACTATTATACCGATGGTGAAAATTTGAGAACATAAATCAATTGAATGTAATGACGTGCGTTGATGTCTGACACTGACATGTGTCGAATACCGGACACGTGTTTCAACACAAGTGTCGGTGCTACAGAGGTGAAAAATGATATGAACTGTGCTTTTTTCTAATTTGTTTAATATTTAGGTATTCTGATGTGTGTTTTTTATGTATTTGATGTGGATTGTTGTCTTAAACACAGATTTAGTTCGTTTTGCTCCGCTCCTCTCCGTCTCCTTCGTGCCTCTTCAGTTTGCTTTGTTCCTCTCAGTCGAACTGGTATATAATTTCATTGTATATGAATGCTAATATCAAAAATTTAACTTTTGTTTTCTTGTTGTTTAGAAGAATTTAACAGAAGTATATAACTCTAGATTACTTGCCATTGAAGCTTTGACACTATGGTCCTGTTTGGATAAACAACTTCTTTGTAGCTTATAACACAAGCATTTATCATGATAAGCTATTTTCACAAACTATTTCTCTAGTAATAGATAAAATTAAGTTAAACTGTTTTCGTATAATCTATAAGAAAAGAAGTGTATATCCAAGTACGTTGATGTTCAGAGAAACGATAATGTGGTGAAAGTAAATTGTCCGAATCCAGAATGTTGTGTTGAACTGAAACCAGAAAATTTGCAATCCATTTTAAGGAATAATTTTTGCATCCTTGAAACAAACACAGTAACACGACCTCATTCTAAAAACACATGAAAACTTGATTTAGTAGATAACAAGCGATCTAAGAAATGCTTATAGCTAATAGCTTCCTACTTAGCATTTAATCAAATCTCAATGAAGTTCCAGAAATTCACAAATATGTTCCACAATAATAAACCAACTAACGCATTTACATACACATAAAAACCCTTTGTTTTTTTTAGAATGGCAAAAATATGTATATAAAAAGCTCAATTTAATAGGTTTTTTTTTTGAGGGAACAATTTAATAGATAACAAGTACAAAGTTTCACAATATAGCGCAAGACCAAAAAAATAAATTAATAACCGGTGTAAATCTCAATGATCCAAAATTCAAAGTTTATAAAGCAAATCAAATACACCTAATCGAAGTATTACCAGATGAATAAATTTCAGATATAACAAGCTCAACTATCATGTCATAAGGAAATGAATGTGAAAATAATCCATCATCACGAGAACAAGCAAAAGATCATACAAACTCACTTGCATGTTGTACAATCGCATTGACGTTTTGCTGAAATAAATATGTATCTCTATGCATAATGTTCATCCATGAATAAAGCATAATATGCTATATTTGGTGTCCTTTATTTTGTTCTACAGACGGTAATTTCTGATAACACACAACCTAGAAGTATATGCAACAAAAAAATATGAGGTGAGGGAAGTCATAAAGGTCACAGTCACAGTTATACGGTGCCATTTATTTTGTTGTTTCTGCCTTACTGTCTCTGTTCGTCCTAAATATAGATTTGATTATTAATAAATGAAAATTGCTAAAGTGCACGATAGGGATATTCGTGCAACTTGCACGCGTGAGTGTATGAGTTAGTTTCTCGATCACTCGCTGTCTTTAAAACCATATGCTTTTACTTTTTGGTTTTTGTTTTCAGAAAGAGAAGATAAACAAATTGCTTCAAAATAAAATCATGCAAAGACTTATGAAAGCACTGCAAAATAATCATTTCGAAATAGAATCTTACAAAACCTCAATTGTTATAATATTTTTTTTTTACAAGCTCAATTGTTATAATTGTTGTTATAATATATATTTTTTAAAAAACAATTGTTATAATTGTTGTTGCCATTATGAATATTTTCAGTGCAGTTTGAATCGATTTTGATATAAAAATACATCTAATTTAAATATAAAATTAGATGGGGTTCGATATGATTTGATAAATAATTTAAAAAATTTAATTCGATTCGACTCAATTTAATGCGGTTAAATTTACATCGATTTTTGAACATACAAATTATAATTACAGATATTCTTCGGCCCTAGATGATATTCTTCGGTTCAATACTGTGTATGATACTAAAATGAAGAATATCATCTAGGGCCGAAATCAAATTTTAGCTTTGATACAATATACCTAGTCAAGTTAGGAGTGAAGCCTTTATGACTGAACAAGTGAACATTCAATGGATACTCAAAGTGAAGCAATATTATTGATTTCATTATAAAATTTCATCAAATAATGCCAATGCTTCAAAAACTTAAGTTAGGTCTGTTGAGATTTTAAGAGGTTTTTTTAAAATTTTAATCTTATCAAAATACATTTGATAAACAATTAATGAATCTATGAAAGAATGATCACTAACAAAACAAAAGTGACGATTCCTCTACTTAGTCCAGACAATAATAACCCCTTGTTTAAAACTTACGTGAGCTAACTCACGCGGTGAGTTAGCGTGACTTAAGTCACGCATGTGTAAAAACTAAGTCACGTTTTTTTACACTTGCGTGAGTCAACTCACGCAAGGGATAGGGGTATTTTGGGAAGTTAAGCTGGGTGCGAGTGTTATGTGTTGGGGGAGAGCAGAAATCTAACATTTGTTAACATTAACACTTCAACTAAGCCCAACTGCGCACTGAAAAAATACAAAGAAAATTAAAATGATTAGGTAATTTGACCAAATAAACACGATTAAATTGTTGTCAAAATCTCGATTTAAATCCTAAAATCAAGAATTTTACGACTTTCTGCACCTTCAACGACTCAAATCAGTAGAATTCCAAAATAGGAAAAATTCATCGATTTTGATTGTGATTTTATGATTTCTTATAAACCAAGTCATTTATGACTATATGTCATTTATTACATATATTTAGTATTTTATTTTTTTTGGTAAAACTCATCGATTTTGATTGCGATTTTACAATTTCTTATATCGATTCTACAAACGTAGTTGAGTAAAATCCTTCGATTTTGGTTGCGATTTTACGATTATCGATTTTGCTCTTCTCTTTCGACCTGAAGCAAAATCCCGATTTTGACAACCTTGCGATTAACGATATTCTTCTTCAACCTTCTTAATAAATCTGCATATATAAGGAAAATTTTGATGAAAAGATGGAAATAAATATAAAATCAAGGGATCTTACATTGCCGACTCATTTGAGATCACCTTCACGCACATGTGTTCGCTATGTCTAAATTAATTCTTCCAGCCATATTTTTTCCATCAACAATGCTCAACCAGAGACATTGTTGAAAGAATCCAACTCTAGTTATACTAAAAATCAATGTAAAGTTGGGGATCAAGTTTATAATTAAATAGTTATTACTAATTTTCTAGAATTTCTTTAAAATAAAAGTAAAATACCACGAATTGGAGAAGGGAAAATATTTTATTAAATAAATTGATACTAATGGTCATTTTACACGACTAGTTTCTTTAAGTTATCACTTCAACGACGAAAGTAGAATACAAAAGTAACTCTAAATGAAATAACTATGAAACAATCCAAATTATTATCCCTTCTAAAAAAAACTAATTTATTTTCCAAGATTTAAATATTTTGTTATAATTTGAAAAACTTGAGCACCTTGTTGAAGATTTTCAACATACTTTGCGAGTAAAGGGCTGGTTTCATGTTCATGCAGACTATCAATACATTCAAGAATGTATTTCATAATATCAGCTGACTCTCTAGCCATGGCTGGATACTTTCTGAAATACAAACTTACTTGTGCATCCGTAAGGCTAGAAATGACACTATCTCCATGGTTCAAAAGATCAATATCACAACGAAAATAATAGTTTGCTACCGTAGAATTTTCAGCACTTTGAATCAAACTTATTATTAGGTTAAGTGTGTCGGACGTATTATCATTAAGCACATCAATTGTGTATCGTGCAAGGTCAACAAGATCTACACCTTTTGCACCTCCTGGCTTTGAGTTGAGAAGATTTGAGCAATATGATTGATTAGAGGCTTCTTTGCAAATGATATCTACGTCAACAACTTTGGCTGAAATTGAATTGGAGGAAGCAAAACATAGAATAAGAAGCACCAACAAGAGAAAGGAGTTTTGCCTCATCATTTTGTGTTGTTTTTCTTTATGATTTCTCTTCTTTTATTTGTGTTTTGCTTCTTGATTTTATACATGGCTTTATAGAGTATTTGGATGAATATGTTAATAGAGTTTAATCATTATGTTTTGTCAATGTATAATTAATTTACACATACATGCAATGATGTATTGTCACATCAATTAATGAATATGACAACTCTTCTGTTTTTATCTTCATTAATCGACATGACAACACTTCATTGGATGCATGTGTAAAATATGTTGGGAGTAATTAGTATACTACGTCAATGGACAATGATTTTACACATGTATCCTAGGATGTGTTGATATGTCAATTAATAAATACGACAACTCTCGTGTTGTCATATTCATTAATTAACGTGGTAACACATCATTGAATTCATGCATAAAATTATTGTTCACATATACCAATTAAATTCTATTCGATATGAACAATAATTTTAATTTGGTCAATTACAATGAATTTATTTCTGGTCAATTACAATACCAATTAAATTCTATTCGATATGAACAAAAATTTTAATTTGGTCCATTACAATGAATTTCTTTCCGGTCAATTACAAATGAAATATAATTTGGTCAGTTACAATGAATAATAATTAATGATTTTTTAAAAGAAGTGAAATTGTGTTTTTTAATCGTTGCTTAATTGTAATCCATTAACCCAGCCGGTCATTATTATAAATATTTCTTTTTTAAAATTATTGTAAAATTGATATATCTTGTTTATAATATAGTCCACATACATTATTTATTTAATGATTATCATAAAAGAATATTTGCTAAAAAATAATAATAATATTTTCTTATCGTGATGATCGGATAGAGGATTATCAAATATTGGTCCATCTAATATAGACAAAGAGAATAGTCTAAATGTGACCTTTACACTGGCTCCATCCGTAATTTTAAAACCCTTTTGAGATTTTATTTATATTTTAATAAGACACTTTTTAAATTTTAATTGATATAATTATTTCTTTACTACTTTACCCCTATTTATGTTACATACTGTTTTGCAATATATAATAAATATTATGAGAACATTAACAAATTAATTCTTCTAAAGGGCAAACATGTAAATCAATAGTAGACGTCAACAAAATTAATTTAACAATCAACATTCATAATTCTTGTGTTTTTTCACAAGAGTCTTATGTTTAGGGAGACGAATGTAGTAATATTACAGAATTAATACTACAAAAAACGTATGAATTACGGAGGCTAAACGTAATTGATGTCTTCCATGACATCCTAATTTTAGCTGCACTAAGTTAAAAACCGTGTTTAAGAAGAACCGTTATTCAAGCTGTCATGATACGCTTTAATAAAATGGCAGCTAATTTTTAGAGTAAAACGGCGATTTCACCCGCGGTAAAATGGCATTTTGAACCGCGGTAACATCACTTTAACTGGCACTACCACAAATTGTTGTTCATATATAAACTATGAAAAGAAACAAAAAGTTAGGGGACAAAAACTGCATTTATACTTTAAGTAAAGGAACACGGCCACATTTTTCAAACACATGAAAACGTGATTTAATAGATAACAAGCAATCTAAGAAATGCTGATAGCTTCCTACTTAGCATTTAATCAAATCTCAATGAAGTTCCAGAAATTCACAAATATGTTCCACAATAGTATTCAATCGAACAAGCATTATTCTTATAAAGCAAGATCCTTGATCCAAAGTTCAAAGTTAATCAGTTAATCCTTGATCCAAAGTTCAAAGTTTATAAAAGCACATCAAATACATCACCAGATGAATGTGAAAATAATCCATCACGAGAACAAGCAAGATCATACAAACTCACTTGCATGTTGTACAAGCCCATTGACATTTTGCTGAAATAAATATGCATCTCTATCACTCTATGCATAATGTTCATCCATAAATAAAGCATAATATGCTATATTTGGTCTTTTATTTTGTTCTACAGATGGTAATTTCTGATAGCACACAACCTAGATGTATATGCAACAAAAAAACACGGTTATAACAAATTTCCTGCTTGCAATTTTCTAATCAATTAAATTTTCGTTTTGTATGAGTTTTCTTTTGGGTGATTCGTATTTATACGGCGCTATTTGTTTTATTGTTTGTGCCTTACCGTCTCTATTCGTTTTAAACATAGATTTGGTTATTACTTAATGATACTGAAATGAAGAATATAATCTAGGGCCGGAATCAAATTTTAGCTTTGATTCAATATACTTAGTCAGGTTAGGAGTGAAGCCTTTATATTATCTTGCAAGACTAAACGTTCAATGGATACTCCAAATGAAGCAACATTGATTTCATTAAAAAATTTCATCAAATAATCTCGATGCTTCAAAAGCTTAAGTTGGGCCTCTTGAGATTTTAAGGGGTTTTCAAAACATCAATCCTCTTACCAGGGCTTACTCAATGAATGTATAAGGTCTACAATATAGATACCATACGCCATTTAATCAATGAATCTAAAAAGTTCATTTTTACTTATAACACTGACCACAAGATGTATATATCAAAGTCATGGTACAAAATCAAATCCAATCAATGCATATTTTCTATTAGGGCTTACTCCAGCAGGGTCATGCCTTTTCCGTTGTCCCCTTATCACATATTTCTATCGTTCCTCCATTTTTCCATGTTGCTCTGATTCATTAACATTAGAAAAGGGAACAATTAGTCAAAACTCCCAGACAATAGAACAATGCAATGTCAATGATGTAAAAAGTTCCAGTAACATAGTATATACAACAGTGACATCCAAAACAATGTTACAATATCAAGGACAACTACATGTGCTTCAATGGTGTAAAAAATACATAACATTTCAAATATTTTCTGCCATTATCAATCAAGATATGTACAAACTGTCCTCATGAGCTTAACTCAGTTGTTAAGGACAATGCATAATATATGCAAGGTCCAAAGTTCAAACCTCGGCCACCACAAAAAAAAATCAAGATATGTACAAACTAAATTCCTAAACAGTAAACTACTATAACCACAATAGCACAAAACATTAACAAACCAAAATCACATCAACCAATTTAAAAGGTTTGTGAATAAGAAATTGTAAATTAAGAAAACAACATGCACATTTGGATCAAGCAAATATTATAGCATTGAACTCAAACCAAGAAGAATTACAAAGAAATCTTTATATTACATCTCTTATCTTGTGGAATCACAACAAAACCCTATCAAGATATACATTTAACTCAAATTATATTTTTATGAACAACGTATGAAAACATCTCCAATATTGAGTATGACAAAATCCCTAATTTTGAACATATCAAAAACCCTAACAATGATTTCATAACACAATATACTATTCATAGTTCTAATTGCATAATCAAATAAGCAATTTAATGAGGAAAAAACCCCAAACTAAGATGTCAAAAACCCTAACAATATAGATTAAAAACAAACATTTAGTATAATATGAATGAGAAACACAAATCAAGAGATATCACATACTTGGAATTCGATTTAGTAAATCAGAGATTAGAGTCAAAATTAAAATAAAAATAGCCAAAAGGAAACCCTCGAAATGAAAAATTGAGAAGATAAAAGGCAAAAGGAAACCCTAAACTTAAGTATTCAAATATTTAAAATTTTGGCTTTAGTCCATGAAATTTTATCTATTGTTAAAAAAAGGAGAATAAATATAATATGTTATTAAAATTTGTTAAAAAAAAAACCACATTTAGACAATCTTTTAGAGGTTTATATTAGTTGCAATTTTAATATCGAGGTTTGACCAAAACAATTTGATTTCTTTAAAAAATATATTTTTACGAAGGGTCTTGCTAACCATTGCCCTGGGGCAATGGTTAAGGAAGCCAAAAGTAGCATGTTTGCATTGGTTTCAACAACATTTTGACCTTTAAAAAGTTAAATTTATCACTTTTCACCATTTTCCAGTACTATATTTCTATTTTTATCCCATTATCTAATGCCCCAAGGGCAATGGTTAACATTCTCCTTTTATGAATTATAATTCCTTGTAATTGACCAGACTGCAATTAAAATAATTATTTTGAAGAAACAGTTAGAATAATTAATTCATATAAATATTAACATATTCATCCATATACCGTATAAAACCATGTGTAGAATCAATTAAAAAACACAAGGAAAAAAAAGAAGATAAATAATAAAGAAAAACAACACAAAATGAGTCAATATTTCTCTCTCTACTTGGTGCTTTTTATTCTATGTGTTGCTTCCTCCAATTCAATTTCAGCCAAAGTTTGGTGGGATCCTTGGATTGATGGTATGGTTATGAAAAATAGTTTTAGCCGCTTTTTTGATCTTGCTACTAATAAAATGGCAACGGTGGCTGAAATGTATTCGCTTGGGTGGGGGGAGGAGGGTGAAGCTTGGAAGTGGCGGCGTCGCTTGTTAGCTTGGGAGGAGGGGAAAGTGCAGGAGTGTTGTGATTTTTTAACTAATATTATTTTGCAGCCTACTCGTTCTGACATGTGGATTTGGCATTTACATGCATCCAACAAATATAGTGTCACAAGTGCTTATAACCACTTGTTGTCATCAACAAATAACAACTTGGCAGCTGATCACATAACTGAAATTTGGAATAAGGAAGTGTCTTTAAACGTCAGTCTCTTTGTTTGGCGTCTGATGCGTAATAGGTTATCAACAACAGACAATTTAGTTAAAAGACAAATTTTACAACCAAATGTTCAGCTTTGTGTGGGTGGATGTGGCATGATGGAAGACGCAAAACACTTGTTCTTCACTTGTGATTTTTTTGGTAAACTGTGGTATGATATTTCTCACTGGCTTAGGTACCACATAGTGTTTCCTGAACATGTGTCAGATCATTTATATCAATTTGACACCTTAGGCGGGTTTTCCAAAAGCAACCGCTCAACTTTTAATCTCATATGACTTTCTTGTGTGTGGGTAATTTGGATAGAAAGAAACGCTCGGGTCTTTTATCAAAAAGAGGTCTCGTTACATCAATTACTAGATAAAATTAAACTTCAATCATACTGGTGGCTGAAAGCGAGCCGTCCTAACTTTGCTTTTTCCTATCATTTGTGGTGGTTGAACCCTTTACCTTGTCTGGGTATTTATCTGTAATGGGGGGTTTTGTCATTTGATCTTTTTATTTTGTTACCCTTTATTATGAGGTTATAATTTGATCCTCTTTCAGCTGGGGTTTTTGCACCAGCTGTGCTGAAATTTTCAGGCTGCAGTAATATATTTCATTTTAACTTCTTAAAAAAAAAAATCAGCCAAAGTTGTTGATGTAGATGTCATTTGCAAAGAAGCCTCCAATCCTTCATTTTGCTCAAATCTTCTAAACTCAAAGCCAGGAGGAGCAAAAGATGTAGATCTTGTCCACCTTGCACAATACACAATTGATGTGCTTAATAACAATTGGACTCACACATTTGACCTAATCAGGGACATGACTGAAATTGCTGAGAATGATACCGTAGCAGGCTATTATGATCGTTGTGCAAATGATTTTATGGATTATAGTATCGATACTAGGCTTAGGGTTGCAGAATTAAATTTACACATTGGTAAGTATCCAGCAATGGCTAAAGAGTCAGTTGATATTATTCATTACCTTCTTGATTGTATTCGTAATCTGCGTCAACATGATACCAGCCCTTTACTCAGTAATGGTCTAAAATGGCTTACGAATATTTTGGTGATCATTGACTTTTGATCCGAAATACTTGAAAAATAAATACAAAATTCCTTTTGTTTCCTTTATTGGAGTTAACCATCACTAACAATCTATTCTTTTTGGTTGTGCCTTGTTATGGGATGAAACTGTAGATTATTATTTTTGGTTGCTAAGTACTTGATCAGAAGCAACGGGCGGAGTTTATCAAGATGCTGCTATCACTAATGTTGTCGTGAGGGATTCCCAGAGGTTAATCATGATCATTATCGTATGTGGCATATTCATAAAAAATTTCACGAGTACTTGAGTCATATATATCATATGAACATAGTGAATTAATTTAAAAATTAAATTTACAATTGCATTCACAATGTATACCACTGTTGAATAATTTGACTATGACTGGGAAGCACTAATAAATAAATGTGTTACAAGATACTCAATGGGTAAAAATGATATACTCCATTCGACCAAAATGGATTTCTGCATGTACATCACAGCTTTTGTGCTGGAATGTCTACCACACAAAGGAGTGAAAGTATGAATAAGTGTAGATCTTGTCCACCTTGCACAATACACAATTGATGTGCTTGATGAAAATCTGGCCAACACATCTAATCTAATCACTAAATTGCAAAGTGGTAATAATCTTACAATTTATTTTAAATGTTCATTAGAAATCATTAGTGTCACCACTAAGCTTGTAGCTGCCCAATTAGAATTGACAATCGGACAATATCCAGCCATGGTAAAAGATGCAGCTGATGTTATGCAATCTCTTCTTGAATGTAGTGATGGTGTGAAAAAAAAAATGAAACCAGCCCTTTACTTGCAAAGAATGTTGATGATCTTCGACAAGATGATCAAGTTCTTCAAATTATATTAAAATATTTAAATCTTGGATAATGAATTAGTTTCTTAGGAAGGGATAAATATTTGAAGTCAGGACCTGTTATCAAATGGTCAATAGTGCCATTTTATTCAATAAAAAAACCAGCCCTTCTCCATTTTTCAAATGTATTTTACATTTATTTTAAAGGAGAAGTTATTAACTTTACATATCATATATTTTGGCCAAGAACTCAAGTGCGTTTAGATGAGATGACACCGGTCTCTTCTAACTTAATTAGGATTTTGGGTTCGAATTCAGCATTGGATATGCAACAACGTTAAAACTCTTAGAAGAATTTTGTCGCCCATTTAAATCCCACAAAACTCAAGAGATTAGTCCCCGCAGTTGTGTGTGCAAAAGATACCCGATTTACAAACACACAAAAATATACTATGGCCAAGTGGAATTGAAGTTGGATTTTTTTTAACAAGGTTTCAAGGTTTTCCGTAAAAAAAAAGGTCTCTTTGAGCATTGTGAATGAAAAAAAAATTGACTTAAAAAGGAGACCAATAAAAAATGATCAGCTAAATTTTCTAAAATATATCTTAACCTTCAAAAAAAGTCAGTGAGTATATATACTCCACTAGAAACATATCCAACAAAATAAATATTTTGTTCTTTCATATTTAAAAAGAACGTTGTTTGGATCAGAGTTGATCCAACACATTTGTAGCCCTACTAAAACTTTTAAGCGATATTTATTTTAGATCAAATACCATTTTTTGTCCTTTTAGTTTGACAGAACTACTAAAGTAGTCCTTTAAGTTTCGAAAGTTTCAATTAGGTCATTTTAGTTTGACAAAATTCTCAAATTACTCATTTAAGTTTCAAAAGTTTCAAATAGGTCCTTTTAGTTTGACAGAATTCCAAAGTTAGTCCTTTAAGTTTCAAAAGTTTTAAATAGGTCCTTTTAGTTTATAAATTATTTCACTGTTACCCTTGCTATCAGTCTCTATTTAACTGATGTTGATGTAGCCGTTAAGTTGTTGATTTGGATCAAAATGTTGTCTTTTAAAAACTCGAGGGTGTCAAAACGCTACGTTTAATGGTCACAAATGATCATTTATAGTGCTAGAAAGATAACTATTTACAACAACAAATGTCTTTCTTGCACTATTAAATGACATTTATAGTGCTAGACTGATCATTTGTGAAGAATAAACGTAACGTTTTGACACCTTGAAACTTTTAAAAGGCAGCGTTTTGATCGAAGTTAACAACTTAACGGCTACATCAACATCAGTTAATTATTAATTGACAGCAGGGGTAACGGTGAAATAGTTTAGCAACTAAAATGATCTATTTGAAACTTAAAGGACTGACATGAAAATTCTGTCAAACTAAAATGACCTAATTAAAACTTTCGAAACTTTAAATAACTAATTTGGGAATTTTGTCAAACTAAAAGGATCAAATATGGTATTTGACTTTATATTTTACTATTATTTAGTTGAGTTGTGTATGAAAAAAAATCATAAGTTACACAACGCAAGATATATTCAAACTCAGATATTTATATTCAAAATAAAACACTTTTTTTAAGGTCAAAATAAAACACTTTGTCATCTGCATCAAGACAACTTGTTTCTTTAATTTTATGTATACCTCTGTGCTCACTATTATAAATAAAAAAACTATTTTCTAAGTTTATTTATTTAGTCAATATTATAGACTAAGATATATCAATTATACAATGAATTTAAAAATGATTTTTTATTTATAATAATGACCGGAAAGAGTGTATTAGTAAAATATTGTATACTTTTTATCGGGGGCGTAATTTCTTATAAGAAAATGTTTTTTAGGATGCCTAATGTGAGACTTAATTAGATCACCTTATGCTTGGGTCAGTTATGGTTTGGATAAGGTTGCAATGTGAGTTCTTTTGTTGGTTGTAAATTTATTTTGAAAAGCTCGTCATTTTGATTCTTTTACAGAAAGAAATGCAAATTTTTGTACGATGAAAATCAAATAATTTATTCATTGTATTGATAGTTTGTATAATTCTTTTTTTGAGAGAAGCCTGCATAATCATATGATACCATTTACTCTCAAAATATGTTCCAAGGTGACCAAATTCTTCATATTATATCAAACTATTTAAATCTTGGATAAAACATTAGTTTTATTAGAAGGGATAATGAATTTGATTGTTTCTTAGTTATTTGAGTTAGATGTACAAACAAGACAATCTTAGTCATTTCTCAAGGATTTCTAAGTTCAAAGTAATCAAATAAGAATAGTGAAACATCAATATAAAATTGGGGGTTTAGTTGTTGTTGAAAATGTTTGCAAAAGCCCAAATATGTGACAAGTATTTTTTTTGTAAAATTGGATAGTGGCTACGAAACAAGTATTTTTTGTCGTACAAACTTATAAGCCATAAGACCAAATATGTGTCTTAAGGCTTAACAAACAAAATACTCTATAAGTATTTGAAACAAAAAACTGAAAGTAATGTCAGTAATGAATTGTAATTATGATTTTATATACTAAAAAATAAGGCCAAATTCTTCCCGGGTCCTTTAAGTTTCAAGTTTGTTTCATATAGACCCTTTAAGTTTCTAAGGTTTTAAATAGGTCCTTTAAGTTTCGAGTTTGTTTCGGATCGGTCTTTTAAGTTTATAAGGTTTCAGATAGGTCCTTTAAGTTTCGAGTTTGTTTCAGATAAGTCATTTCTATCAACCTCCGTTAAGCCAAAGTCAAAGGACCTATTTGAAACAAACTCCAAACTTAAAGGACCTATATGAAACCTTATAAACTTAAAGGACATATCCGAAACAAACTCGAAATTTAAAGGATCTATCTGAAACCTTAGAAACTTAAACGATCTATCCGAAACAAACTTGAAACTTAAAGGATCTATCTGAAACCTTAGAAACTTAAAGGACCTATGTGAAACAAACATAAAACTAAAAGGACCCAGGGAGGTATTTGGCCAAAAAATAATTATACTATGTACTGTTTTTACCAACTGAGTTAAGCTCACGAGACATGTAGAATATTACGATTTAATAACACATTATGATTTCTTTAAAAGAATAATAGCATTCATTTTTCTTTTTGACAAAATAAAAGAATTAATTATAATTTATACTATATATAAAGAAAACTACCCCTTTCGGCACAATTTTGGGTTAGACTTTTCTTTTCAAAAATACCCTTCATTTTTAATACAAATAACACATGTAACAAATAAATCTATACTATATATAAAGAAAACTACCCATTTCAGCACACTTTTGGATTGAACTTTTGTTTCCAAAAATACTCTTAATTTTAAATACAAATAACACATGTAACAAATAAATAAGAATAAATTTAATTTAAGGAGAAAACTTACACACTGTTCCTTATGTACTGTTCTTACGGTTAGCCAATTATAAAATAACACGTGGATTACTAATCCATGTCACTAATCGTCCCCGTTAACCATCTTTTACTTCCGTAACCATAGATCAAACTCACAAAAAACTAGCACAAAACAAAAACTCATGTTACTTTTTTACCAGCCGCTTTTATATTGTACATCTGTTGTTCCCCTCAATACAACCGACAAAGATATCCAAGTATTTTCATATCCGTTACACAAAAAACAGTATTTCCATAATATTTTATTATTTTATTTTATTAATATAAGTTACTCTTCTGTAGCCTTTGATCAATTGTAACAAACGTGAATAAAAAATAATGGTAAAGATTAGACTTTAAATCCTCTAAAAACAATATTAGTAACAAACTTGAGGAAAAAATAATGTTAAAAATTGAACTTTAAATCCTCTAAAAAAAAGATTAGTAACAAACGTGAGCAAAGAATAATGTTAAAGATTGGACTTTAAATCATCTAAAACAAAGATTAGGACTCAAAATATTTAGAAAAAGATTTGTTAGCACTATATTAAACATAAATAATAATAAGTAGGGTTCTCACAGTTCATAGTTCGTTCTCGCATTATTTAGTTTTTCTCAACCTCTCTCAGCCATCTACATCTTTCATGTTACAACTAATCAAAGTCGATTAATTTTATGGATTATTTGACTTTCCTGGTTTATAAGTGATTATGATTCAAATTGTTTACGATTAATTTCAAGGATTATTTGAGTTTGCTGGTTTATAATTGCTTATACAAACTACGATAGCGTGACTTTTTTTTATATAAAGAGAACCGTGGTTTTTTTTTAAATTATTAAATAAGTCATTATTTTGTTTAATGTTTAATAAAGACAATATAGCTTCAGCAACATATGTAATGTCGGTGTCAATGATGACCTATGATTTATTTTGTTAAATAAATCATTATTTTGTTTATATGTCTTGACAATATTTTGTTTATAAATCAATATATCAATAATTTTCATTAATATTTTAAAATTTAATCACAATTAAACAAACAAATATAATAAAATAATCACATGCGTTACCGCAATAAAAAGAGCGAACAGACGGGCATGATAGTGCCCGTCTTTCTGCTAGTTAACCATAATGCAAAATTAAAATAATTAATTGATAGTATCAAATATTAACATATTCATCCACAGACTCTCCGGTCAATGAAAACCAATCTTAAAATTAATATGGAAAACAGAAGAATAAAAAGAGCAAAATCCACAGACTCTTCTTCTATGTGTTGATTCCTCCAATTCAATTTCTGCCAAAGTTGTTGAAGTAGATGTCATTTACATAGAAACCTCCAATCAGTCATATTCCTCAAATCTTCTTATTAGACTATCTAAATATAGAAGGAATATTATTAGAGATTATTGTAATTAATAATTACTCATTAGTTTGTCGAGAATTATTACGGATATTCATTAGTTGTTGAGAATTATTAGAGACACACATGATGTATATATACAACACCCTATCAATGAAAAGGCACGGCCAATATTTATCCCTCTATGATATTTCTCCTTCTATCATAAGAACACACATGTAGTTGATCGAGGTTGTAATTTAGTTCTAGGCATGTCACATTTGAAGAAAATAGGTTTCCTTTTTCTACCTTAAATGCTCCTAAAACGGTTGACTATATTTTCTTAGATAATGACTCCATACCCTTCCTTCCTACTCATACGACACCCCTACACCAAACGCTCCAACCCCAACTAATCTTAAATCTACTACCTCACAAACACCAACATCAACGCACCAAACACATCGAAATGGATATACACTTTGTGCGGGAAAAAGTTTCTCGTGGTCAGGTGCGCGTATTACATGTTCCCTTTCGTTATCAAATTGCTGATATCTTCACGAAGGGACTTCCGCTACAACTGTTTGACAATTTTAAGGATAGTCTCAACATTCGTCCACCTCTAGTTTCGACTACCGGGGTGCATTAGACTATGTAAATATACAAAGAATATTATTAGAGATTATCGTAGATAATTACTCATTAGTTTGTTGAGAATTATTAGGGATATTCATTAGTTGTTGAGAATTATCAGAGACACACAGGATGTGTATATACAACACCCATATCAATGAAAAGGCACAACCAATATTTATCCCTCTATGATATTTCTCCTTCTATCACTTCTCGATTTAAGGGCGTAGATCTTCTTGACCCTACACAACGCACAATTGATGTGCTTCATGGCAAACAACTTAAAAACAACTTAAAAAGAGCAACTTTATATTGAAAAATATAATATTTTAACTTTTAAAAAGTTGAATGCATAACTTTTGATATGTATATTTCGATAATGAGTTCATTAACACACGCCTTGCCTAAACAAATTGCTAGATTGATTGATCAAAGTGGTATAATATTACGGAAATTTGAGAGTTTAAAGTCCATAGAAAATCGGGTGTTGTAAAATGATCGATAATGTTACTTTATTTGAAAAACTTTATCTCTTCAACCATTTTTTAAATGCATTTTACTTTTATTTTGATGGAATATTGTTCATGTTGGTGATCCAATTCAATATCGTTCAAGTTTAAAGGGCCTCCTTATATCTAGAAAGTACAAACTAGAGACAAGAATCACATCATGCAAACTAGAAATAGACAAGAAATGTCAACGTGAGCATAACTCAGTTGGTAGGGACATGCATTGTTATATGCAGGGGCTGAGATTCGAACCTCGGACGCCCTACTTATTCATCTTTAAAATTCTAACCACTAGGCTACATGAAGAAAAAAAAAGAAGAAATAGACAAGAAATTAAGTTGGTCAAATTGACTAATTTATTATAAAATTATTCAAGAAGTACTAGAAACCAAAACTAGTTATCTACTTTAGTAATAACAACACCATATTTGAGATAATAAGAGCTATTTGGCCAACAACATCAACATATTTTGGAAGCAAAGATGTATCTTTATAGTGAGATAAATCCCTTGCATCCTGATGAACACTCTGATCTCCGGTGAGGCAGTCATAACCATCGTTCGCGATAGCAGTCATATGTACATACACACCATAATAATCAAAAGCCTTCAATTGTTGTTGAGCTTTAACAACCTGACCAAGAGCTCCTCCATTCAATCGAAAATGAGACAAACAATTTTTGTAATGATCTTGTTTATTGTGATCACTGCCACTTTGTGCGATTAGTTCTGTGATTAGATTGACTGTATTCGATACATTGGTATGAAGCATGCCAATGGTGTATTGTGCAAGACTATGGAGGTCCTGACCTACACCACCCGGCTTTGATTTGAGAAGAGTTAAACAAAAAGAAGGGTCTTTGGCTTCCTTGCAAATAGCTTGCACATCAACAACATTAGCTGCATAGGAGGATGCAACACAAAAAAGAAACACAACAACTAGGGTTAAGAAATGGGCCATAATGTTTTTCTGTGTTCTCAATTTTCCCTATTGTATGTTGGTTATTTCCTTTGTTTCACTCATTAGCGGCTTTATATAGATTTCATCAATTGAAAAAAACACAATCAATTATGGTCAATGCCCATATCTTTATCTTTATCTTTATATTAAACATTAAACAAAAGCCGTGCAAAGGTTTCAAAGTACAATATCTTCAATTTACACTTTCTTTGATACATATTGGTAAAAGCAAAACATTTTTTTATATATATAATGAATAACTTAATGGTGCATAAAAGATACTAATTAAGTTCTTATTATTTAGTGATTAAAAAAATTCATATTATTTATCGCCAAAAAAATTAAAAACAATTGTGATGAGAATGAAATTTGTTTTTGAAGGAAGTGATAAATGAACTTAATCACTCATGAACATAAAAAAAATATTTATTAAAGTTAATAAAAATCAAATCAAATCAAATAAAAATTCATAGATTGTGAAAAAAAAATTCAAAATTTGAATGACAGAGTTGACTGAAAAGCAATGACCAAAAGTAGTGATGGAAAACTTTTGAAAGACTTAAAATCGAGGAAAAAATCTAGTGGAGCTAAAACGAAAAAATAGAAATATTTATAGGGACCATTTATGTTATTTTAAGAGAATTTCTTTTACACGCTTGTATCTTTCTCAAGATACAAGAAATCAAAGGACATAAAGACTTATGAAATTAGTCAAAGATCAGAGAGTTAAAATGAGTTCAGAAGGTTGTTTTGATGAACATCAAGAACCAAGCTCAGAAATTCATGAACAAAATGAAGAACATGCAAGGTTCACATGACATAAATAAAAGTCCAGTAAAGCGCATTGACTAAGATCAATCAAGGAATAAAGACATTTATTTGATTAAAGTCAAAAAGGGCATCTTCAATGTTCATTCCAGACTATGAACATTTGAAGTACAAAACATTAGGAATATTCCATTAAGAATATCCTCCTAGATTTTTTTCATACTGCACTTCATTGATGTTTCACCATTAGGATTTGATTAGATCAAATGGGAGTCTTACAAATCATCCTAAGTGAAACAAAAGGAACATTCTGAAGTCTCCTGAGTTCAGAAAGTTCAATCCTGCTCCATGCTTTTTCTGACATGAATAGTACACTTGTTGGAAAGTAAAAAGCAAATCAAAAAGAAAGATCTAGTCTTATTCAATAAGGATTCGACACATAAGGGAGTTGGTACTGTCCAAAGCAAACCAAATCTCCTAAAACATCGGCTTGAAGTGACAGTTCCACTTTATCAATCCTGCACAAGTTCCAAGACAGACTTCAAAGAAGATGGAACATTTTGAAGTACGTACAAAGAACAATCTTCATAGTACAACCCAAAAATTCATGTGACATTCATATGATGAAACCCAGAAACACATCTGGCCTTCATCCACATGAACCCAGGAACAATATCCTGATTAACACAACAACATTCTGAAGTATTTCAGTTTACCCAGAATTTCAAGTAAAAGTTGGTGGGCCCTAAGACACGTGGCACGAGACTATTGGTCACACTCCAACGGCTACAAAAGATCAAGAAACTCTATAAATAGGAGTGGAAGGCTCAGTATTACTTGCACCATTGCAATGCATACAAGAAAACAACCTAAGAGTGTTTGAAGCTTTAGCAAAAACATTGATCTCACAAAGATTCCAGGAAGTCTTTAAAGTGTGAATTAATTCTCTCTTATCTTTTTAAAGATAAACTTCTCCCTTCATTCTTCTTCCTCTTGTCTGATTTCAATCTGTAACGCCCCAATTTATTATTTAATTATTTTCGGTTGAGTTTAGAGTCTTTTATATGACTTATGTGATTTATGTTGATTTATGACATGTTGTGGTGTTTTAATATTTTATTATGTGGCTTTATATTATATATTTTTAGTAGAATATATTAGATATTTAGAGTAAATATATTCGAGGGGCTGGTGTGGATTTAGTTAAGAAATATATGTAGATTTAGTTAAGAAATATACGTGGATTTAGTTAGAAAAATATGTGGATGTAGTTAGAAAATACGTGGATTTAGTTAGAAAATATGTTGAGGGTGTGAGATATAAAAGCTAAGAGACATCCACAAATTAGGTTTAGAAGCTTTTGGAGAAAAAGAGGAGAACCTAGAGAAGAAGAGAACTAAGAGAAGAGAAGAATTCGTAGAACCTTGCAATCATCTAATCTAAGGTAAGGGTGGGACTAATATTCTCTAATCTTAAGTGGTATAATTCTGAAATTGAATTTAGCATGTAGTTTTGTTGTTGTTCATGAGAATTTGAGAATTAGGGTTAAGAATCGGATTTAATGATAGAACACGTAGAATTGGTTGTTAAGAGTGTAGAAAGTCCGTAGAATTCATAGAAAATTGATGTTCAGATTGTAGAATGATCATAGGTTGAGTTTCCTATCAATTTTGGAATTCAGGTTGATGAAAATTGGGTTTTTGGGTGAAAAATGGAGCTTTCCCGAGAGCTACCTCTGACAGCATTCTCTGTTTCATGTTTTTGCGTCGTTTTCATATGTTTCTGCTTTGAACTGGGTTTTGGTGT
>Ga0228711_1000781_pt1 | contig 42556 bp, 24 predicted proteins | sample MedpolnodulmetaG_2_FD_177996 | JGI IMG/M metagenome (GOLD analysis project Ga0228711, IMG submission 177996) | Root nodule microbial communities from Medicago polymorpha collected in Santa Monica, California, United States - brown nodules | ecosystem: Host-associated > Plants > Roots > Nodule...
AGGCTACATGGAGAGAGAAGAAGAAGGGATACGTGAGTTACATGACAATAGCCGTAGCTTTAGGCAACTAACCTATACTTATCATGTGTATCAGTAAAATAAATTAAGTTCGCATGATCATCCAAAAGCGGTTCATGAGACCTTGCTAATTCACATGCGGTGCTAGCAAGAAGTGATTGTTGTATACTGGAGAGTATTAGCTATGAGACCTATCACATCGGGTAACTTATCCGGGGTTGTGAAATACTCTTAAGCGCAATGCATTTTGCACGCCTCAGTCAAAATCGATAAGTTTCTCTATTCTATATTTGATTTTATTATGAGCTAAATTATTTGTACTATTATTTCTCTTTGATTTATTTGTTAATGATAATTCTATGTCATATTTTTCCAACAATCTTAAGAGTATTTTTTTCTGACATAAAATTATTATTAATTTTATTTTAGATTTGGAATTTGGTTGATACCGAAAAGTGAATTAAGGAGTAGATTTGCGCTGACTTAATCTTCGCTGGAATTCATCTCTTCAATCTACAAGATTATGGTGTGGTCAATTTTTTTTTTTTTTAAGAAACTAAACTAACCCTTTTAAATTGGCATGAGAGATAATCGAACCTGAGATTTTGAGGAGGAGCAAACTCCCAAGTCCCAAGCCAATACCAATAGACCAACCCAAGTGGATTATGGTGTGGTCAATTTCGTTGTAAGTTTTACACTCCTTTTCCCTTGAAATCATCCAAAAGGGGTCAGATACACATTCTAATCTTATGCCTCACAAATCTTGATTTATGTGTGTTGAAATTGTGAGAGTGTATTGAATATGATTGAAAGAAAGAGAAAAAAAAACGATTGTATGGTTTTCAAAATTGTGCTCCGGCTTTCATTTAGACCACTACCTTTGTTATTCAGTTCAATTTTTATAATGACTTTATTTTGAGCCTGGTTGTTTGAGCTTGCATGATATTCTTAATCATGTTGAAAATTGATGACTTGCTTAATTTGGAATAAAGTCTTATTTTGATGAAAGAAGCATTTCGAAGACTGAAGCAAAATTTTGAAGCACCTTTTTCATTGAGAATGATCACTTGTAATTCTTAACATTGAGTTTCTAAAAGGTTTCATATGGTTATATTGTATTATTTTTTGTTCTGATTGATCAATATAGATATGTTGATTTATTCTTGTTGAAAATTGCTATGAAGTATTACATGTCGAATATATATTGGTTGTGTACTTGTCTATATTTTGTGCAAGTAATTTTCCTTTGAAAATATTTCATGTGATGTTTGCCTAATAGAATAGATCCATTAAGCATGAGTAGGTGAGAAGTGATATAAATTCTAGAAAATTGATGTATACACATCTTGTTAGGCTGAGAGACACATGTAAAAGACGAAATTGTTCTTCGGGGCAGGAATTCAAAAACCGGTTGCAGTTAACTACCGTGGAAAACCTCGGCAGTTAACTGCAGGAAAACAATTATGCAGACAGTGGGTTCTGCATAATTCTAAAGCATTTTCAAGCCATTTTTCGGCTAGTTTTTACCTGTAGTTTAACCAGAGCATTTCCAAAGGCAATATAACTCATTCAACATTTAAACTCAGTCATAAACAAGAAAAATACAATATCTTTTACAATTGTCCATAATTAAATCAAACCGACATTTGGTTCAAAATACACAAAAGTTTGAAATTCATCAAAACGTTACATAGTGTCCATAATTAAACAATAGATTACAACTCATTACATATCATTAAATTAAATCCCTACTTACATTCAACGCAATTGCATATGGAACGAACATACATATATAATATATTATTTTCCACCATATTCCGAAACATAAATTCGACGTCACTATCGTCTTCAATAAGTCAATGCATATAGCTTGCCGTTTTCCATGTGTATTCATCTCTATCTTCACCTAGGTCTATGCATGGCATTTGACCAAACAAGTGACGTGTATATTGATTTTCACCAAGATGCTCAAATGAAGTATTAAGTTGTGCCTTCAAATCATCAAGAGAGTCGGTCGGCGCTATCATAACCTTAATTGTCTTTTTAAAAGCGGAGTACCTAACACGACCTTCAATTTTTGCAACCTCAGACATGTTTCACTTCACAAAAGCTTTAAGAAAAAAAATCATACATTAGGATGAAATTAATGCATAATCATATGCGTAAACATTAATAACGAATAAATAAGTATTGCACTAGTATCACCACATAAAAGTCATATTATCATATATATCAATATAAATTACATAATGTTACTTATATATTGACCTCAAAAAATTGGGGTTACAATTTCAACCCCAAAATATACGTCGGTGTAATTTCTACCAAAAAAAAGGACTAACACCGAACAAAAATTATTCATTAATCACCAAGTGATTGGGGAAGATCAAGTGAAATATAATTTCCTTCATCTTCCGCAATTACTTCAAATTATTGCTTTGGTTTTTCGGGAGTGTCCAACAAAAAAGGTTCCGCTTTGTTTGACTCTTTTTTTGGTTGCGGTGGTTTCTTTCCCTCTTCAATAATCATGAGCTTTCGGAACAAATCATTATGATCCAAGTACTCATCTTCCCAAGTTAACGCCTCTTCATTCTTGTGATTGTGCCACTCCGTAGATGATCGAGGTAGTGGACAAGCATCCTTAAAAAAAATAAGCACGAAATGGTTCGAAATTAAGGCAAGGCACATGATGGGAGTTTTTTGCTTAGCCGGCGGTGGTGGCCCTCTTAGTGAGAAAAAAGATTCCGATTTTCCAAGAGTTGTCAACACGACCACACACCTTTTGTAATAATTAGCAACAATGTGTCCCATGTCCGGAATAGTGAACCACTTATCAACAAGATGTGCACAACCTTTCATATTTGCGGGAGGATGTAAGCCATTTAAAATGTAGTTATAACGATCCTCACCCGCATATACTCTCACATAATCATCTCTATGATCTTTCAACTCTTTAATAAGATTGTGACGAATCATGATATGACTTTCTTCAGTCAATCCCATGAACTCGGTTATAGCCCGTAATCCACAATGTCCATCGCCTATAACATCCACCACTTTTTCAATAAATGGAACCATGAACTTTGACATATAATCAAAAACTGGATTAGATGTTGGAACCAGAATAGCTGTAGGCTTTGGATACCGAGTAGGTGGTGGAAGTGGGGAAAGTGATGTTTTACCAAGAAGAGTACATTTTTTTCTTTTAAATGATGAAGTTTTTGGTGATGGTAACGGTTGACTATCCAGATTTTGGGAATCAACAACCTCCCACAAAGAAGGGATTCGACTAGTCGATGTAATGCTTCCTTTAGACCTCGCAATGTCTACTTTTTTCTTGGCTCCCTTGGTTGGTACTTTTCGTGGTGATGGAGACATCATGGTGGTTTCAAGAAATGACAACTGCCGCAAAACCTCTTTGACTTCAAGCTTCATTTGAAAAGGGAGTTTCTTGAGACGTTCTTGAATACCCTTCAACTCATCCTCGACAGAAAAATCATCTTCATTACTTTCTTCGCCCATACGTAACCTATACCAATGGTGGTGTATCTCATCCAATAAAATTGAGTTCTCTTCAAGGATTTTAGTAGCAATTTTGCATGCACATGGTATCCCGTAAGATGTCCTTTAAACACAACCACAAATTTCCTTGTCCATGCACAATATTTCCCTACAACGTGACTCTTCCAAAGCAATGTTGTCCAAAGCATATCTAGACACATGACCACCTAACCCGGAGTACAAAGTGACATCTTTGAATCTATCTTCCAATACGGTAACGCTCTGACCAAAGGTTGTTTGTATTGCAGTGAACTGAAGCACCAACATGTCATGTATTTTCTCCCAACAAGTATCAAAATCACCCACACTATTGTCCAAATATTTCTTTACTAAAGCATGAGCCGATTCTACCTTGTTGTTAGTTCTGCAACCAAGATGCAACACATGGTCTGTCCATGCCCTCACTATTTTCTCCTTCACTTCTTTCAAGGTGGTCATGGCATAATTTAGGAAAGTGGGAAATAACTACATGCATCTTGGAACTCCACTAATGCAATTGCATATAACTCTTGAGTGGGCAATTCAACCATAGCTTTCCATGCCCTCATTATCTTCTTCACAACATCGCGAGGTTTCACCTCTTTCCCATCCTTTTTTCCCAAAGGATATTTACAATATAGGATGCACCTTTGTTTAACATTTGCTTGCACATGAAAGTAACAATTCATTGCATAACTTTCGGGGAAAACATTTCCAACCGCTTTCATCAAAGATATATCTCTGTCAGTCACAATCACCTTAGGCATATTCATCTCTGACGTAAGAAGTTTACACAACATTTTTAAAACCCAAACAAAGTTTTCCTCTTTCTCATGTGTCACAAATCCAAACTCAACCGAATATGTCAAATCGGTCGAAGTGACCCCAACTACCTCAAACATTGGCATCTTGTACATGTTGGTTTTGTAGGTGGAGTCCATAACCAAAACTATTGGAAAATTGTTAAACAACTTAAAGGATGTTGGATGAGCCCAAACGATATCTTCAATTGTAGTACTTTCACTTTGTGTTCTTGAGAAATAAGTATAGTTGTGCTCCTCCAACTTCGAGATTAGATATTGCAACGACTTCTTGTCACCTCTTTTTACCTTCCATATTTGTTGACGTTCATTGTACACTTGCTTGATATTTTTCATGCAATGTGGTCTTTGGTTCTTCAAATTTATCAAAATATTTCTTGGAAGCATCTTGCTCTTGGTTAAGTCACGTACAATCTTCTTGTCGTCCTCCTTTAACCTACCGGCAAGAATGTGTCATTCTAAAGCCGGCTCCATCGTATGGTTGTGAACTCCATAAATAATGTTCAATCCCCATTCATTTGTTTGCCTACTAAGATATCCACTAACCATGAACAAGCAGCCACATTTTCTTGAGCCCGTTGTCGCATGCTTCGGTTTTTTTTTTTCCGGCACTTTGTGAGCTCCACTCCTTTCACACACTAGGCGCAATATTGGATTGATCAAGCTTGATCTTTGTGTAACAATTGTAAATCCCATCTTATTTGCTTGACGACGTGCTCACTCAAGCAATTCTTCTCTATCTTTCCACTTAATGTCGTCTGAAAAAAACCTAGCCGTTTCAACTTCGTGGGCATGAAGTGGGAGGACACCGGAGTCAACATATTTAGAAGCTTCAACATGGACGGAAGCTCCATCAATGTTTGGTTTGACTTCAACCTTAGGCGGTTTGACATCTCCGGAAATTTCGACAAAATTTGGTTTTGTCTCTCCCGGAATATCTTCCGCGTTCTCTACCATTACTATAATTAAACAACACAAAAATATGAATTAACAACTAACTAACGCATAAACACCAATGCCATAATGAATTAAAACAAAAAAAACAAAGAAAAAAATTTGGAAAAAATGGCAGTAGCTACCTTTCCAATCGTTTTGAAAAAATTTTCACAAGTATTTCTCGGCAGTTAACTACCGAAGTTTACTTCGGCAGTTAACTATAGAAGATCCCATAACTCGGCACTAAACTGCCAAGGATTCCCATGACAGTGAAAACGTAAACTGACGTAAAAAACTACAAAAACGGCTAAAAATCAATCGATTAACATGCTCAATACCTGTTTTTTTTTACGTCAAAAGTGTGTTGATACCTCCTATGCTTGATGCTTCAATGATTTTGGAGCAAGATTTGATGGAAAAAAAAAATTGGATTTGGGGATTAGATGGAAGTGGTATGGAAGTTGATGATGAAATAGTGTGTATGGGGGAGCAGGTGGTTGTTTCATCTGATGAAACATTTTTCTCGACAGTTAACTACCGAGGAAAAACTCGGTAGTTAACTGCAGCCGGTTTTTGACTTTCTCGACAATTAACTGCCGAGGGGCAATTTTGTATTTTACTCGTGTGTCTCAGCCTTATGATACATGTGAACATCAATTTTCTAAATTCTATTCAGAATGTGTACAGGTTTGATATGCCTGTTAAGTGAATATTTTTATGACCCTATATCTATAATATAAAACTTGAATTTTTGTGGGTATAAATTAAATTGATGTCCACTTTAATTTTTTGTGAAATATATTTCATTGTGGGGGCATACATTATTCATATCGTAAGAATTTGTGTTGTGTATATTAATACCATGGTTTGAGAATCCTATTTTATTGTGAAACATATTTTTTTAATTATATTATTGGAAGAAAAATAGAGAAACTCATAGAGATACATACTTGATATACACGAGCGAAATAAGTGCAATATAGATGTTGTCGCTTAAAATTTATTTAAGCAGACCTGAATATATTTTGTTGCGCTTGTTAAATTCATCTGATGTATATATTGAGATACACCATGAAATATTCATTTTCATTTTTTTTATTAGGTCACAACTAAGCGTTGACCCGGTCAAAATTGACCAAAAGGTCACTATTGCAAAGGGGTTAAATCTTAGGGGGCAAAATTTTCATTTTTTTATTAGGGGGTCAAAATCGCAACATTGGCAAACTTAGGGGACCAAAACTGTAGTTTAGCCTATATATAACTCATTAAAATAAATAAATGTTAACGGTTACAAAACTAAGTCTCATGTTAATCAGGAATGACCAACATAAAGTGCCAAGTAAATAGCAACGGTTATGTGACCAGGTAGTGCAATCAGAAGAAAACGTGCATGAGACTTAGTCAAGGAAAACCAATTGATTATAATTATTAATAAAATTAATAGTAAATATACTAACTCTTTAAAATAAATAATTAATCAATTAAAAATTCCTACAATCCCCCACAATTATTTATTTCAAAGTTTTAGGTGTTCCCAAGAGCGTGAAACATCAATGCATAAGTACTAGTGTCTTTTGGACTATGAACTAGCACATAGAGCAAATGAAATTTGACCCACTAGAATGTCGGTGAGATTATAACCTCTATGAACCTCATTCCATTTATGAATCAATGACATCATCACTCACATTGATCTCTTATCCAAAGTTTGTTCAACGCAGTGTGGTGCATTTTGGCCTTGCACCTATGCCTAGATTTCATGAGTGGCTCTAGAAAGTTTGTCCAATCATTCATAGAGGCGGCCCCACCTCCAACACTCATATAGGTAAATCTATCAAGTGTACATCACAGTCAAGCACACCACTCAAATATATGAGCTATATATTTATTAAGAGTGTAAACTCAACCTCCAACGCTGTAGTATACATTATCCTACACCATATGGATGAACTCTCAAAAACTAAAATGGATAGTGTCTCATCAAATTGACAAGTGACTTGTTCTTACCCATATGAACATACCCTTGCAAATTTTCACAATCTATGTTGAGTTACATAAGAGTGAGAGAGAACATGACAATAGCTGTGGCTTTAGGCAACTAACCTATACTCATCATGTGTATCACTAAAATAAATTAAGTTCCCATGATCATCCAAAAGCGGTTCATGAGACCTTGCTAATTCACATGCGGTGCTAGCAAGAAGTGATTGTTGTATACTGGAGAGTATTAGCTATGAGACCTATCACATCGGGTAACTTATCTGGGATTGCGAAATACTCTTAAGCCCAGTGCATTTCGAACGCCTCAGTCAAAATCGATAAGTTTCTCTATTCTATATTTTATTTTATTATGAGCTAAATTATTTGTACTATTATTTCTCTTTGATTTATTTGTTAATGATAATTCTATGTCATATTTTTCCAACACACTGACCCCATTCTCCTCTCTATAGCACCTCGTTGCTCTAGCCGCTGGAAAGACCTGCTTGGTCTCAAAAAACCTTGCAACAACTCCACAAACACAACCACGACTACTAAGACCATGTCTTCCTCAACATCTTCGAACAACAAATCATTCAAACAACTTCTTAGCCGAAGCTATAAAACATCATCTTCAGAAAACGGTTCTCTGAATCTTCCATTGTTGAAAGACATTGAAAATGAATCACTCCCAATTTCCATCCACCGTAACCCGAATATGTATTGTTTTGGGTTTTATGAAAGTGTTAGGTTTGAAGATTTAAGTGATGGCTTCTAAAATTGTATTTAAGATTCGAATTTGTTTGATGAAAATGAATATTTTTGTTGGAATAAAAAATTATCTGGATTTTGGGGAAGAACACATAAACAATAATGGATGAAGATAAGTTGTTTTCAGATCTGGATTTTAATTATTATTTACTATGTAATAGGGTTAACTCCCCCTATCATCTTTGTATTATTGTAATGGGTTAGAGTACCCCCTTGTACTCCATTCAATAATACACCTCTTGCTTATAAAAAAAAAAACTCACCGCGCCTCTTTCTCTTTCTCTTTTCTTTTCCTTTTTTTATTTCTTTAATTCCATTTATAAATATGTGGCAATTTTTATTTTTTTTAATTCAGCAATTATACATGTGACATCCTATTAGGTGCCATGCAGGCGTTGACTATGTCAAAATGACTAATATTGCAAAAGAGCTAATTCATAAAGGACCAAATTTTTTTTTTTAATAGAGTGCCAAAATCGCAACATTTTAAAACTTACGTCACTTAAAGTACAGTTTAGCCTATACCAAAACTAAAAATAATGTATTTGAAATTGAGTCAATTGATTTCTCAAACGGTTGGAAGTTAATTTTTCTCAATAAATAATTGTTATTATTGTAATCTTTAACATGTACTAGCTAAGAGCACATGTTAGCATGACTTTTTCTTTAACTTAAATTTGCTTTCAATGCAATACTAAACAACATAAGTGGAACTAATAGAACTACAGTATGTTTCTTTCGATCTATTAGAAATCACGTGTGTTACCTCTATATGATAGACTTTTGACTAATCCATGCATCAATAAAGCTATGAGTATATACCCATTAGTATACGAAAACAATGTCTTGATGACTTGAAAGATGTTGTCTTTGATATTGAGGACTTGCTCAATGAAATCAGTTATGATTAACTGTACATGCAAGGTGTGGTAAATACACATGCTCGAAACAAAACTAATCAGGTGTTGAACTTCCTTTCATCTCCTTTTTTTAGCTTCTACAGAGAGATCGATTCTCAAATAAAGATCATGTGTGAAAGCCCGCAATTGTTTGCACTGCATAAAGATATCCTTGCTTTGCAAACTAAAAAGTCCTAGAGTTTCGTATAGATCTTCGTCAAGTTCTATAGTTAATGAATCTCAGAATCTGTCATGGTTGGTAAAAAATATGATAAAGAAGCAATAATGAACATAATGCTATCAAAAACTAGCATTAACAATAATAACTTAGGTGTTGTTTCAATTTTGGGTATGGGAGGTGTCGGTAAAAGATTGTTGATCTCTACTCCCCTCGAAGTAATTGGCAGGAAGATTACAAGAAGAGTGCTTTGGATAGATATACATAGGTGACATACACCCCGCCTTAAATCCCCATACATGTAACATGTGGGAATGTGGGTCCAAAAGAACTACATATTCTTTGTTGCACATTACCAAAATACCCTCCCACATAGGATGTGTACAAGAGTGACATGTAAAAAGGGTGTCTATCTATCTATCTATATTTTCCCTTACAAGAAAGTGTAGCGAACTGCAAATAGCTGCTAAACACTAGGAGTACTTCTACGTTCAAGCATCTCATAGGAGAGAGGAGTATAAATTATATTTTTCAAAAAAGGGGAATATGTATTTTAACATAAAAGAAAAAGAGAGTGTAATTCAAACTTTTCTTAAAGGATGAGAGATTAATTTAATCATAATTAAATGATATATAATTTTATATGTGCGCCTAACCAACTAAGTAGTTTCTTGTAAGCATTTTTTTATTTGGTGTAGGTACTAAAAGTTTTGTAGAGGTAGCTACAAGGACTATATTATGTACGGGCCTAAGTTCGAGGTTACTTATCGTGTGTTTGGTTGTGTCGTGGAAAAAATTGATTTTGGTAGAATTGATTTTGTAAAACTGATTTTGGTTAAAAGTGAGTTGAATGTAAAGTGATTTATGTTTGGTTACCTCCAAAACAAAAGTGATTTGTATGGAAAATGTTGTTTGGATGTTTTGAGTCAGAATTGCTTTTAAATGTGTAAAAGACAAAATGGGTTTTAACATGTGAGTGTGAGTGTCTGTATCTCAAATTTTACATCTATTTAGTTTTTTCATCCTTCATTTATTTTTGATTAATTGACCATAAAATTACTAGATTAATATAATTGTTAATCACACAATATTCAAATAAAAATACATGTTGGGAATAAATATTAAACATGAAGTGCTCAATTAAAATTACAAATAGAGAATATAATATGAAGTGCAATACAAATTTGAAACATTACTACAATACTAATGATGGAGAAAGTATAGTTCATAATCAAGGGTAAAAGAGAGAAATTGGGAAAAAACAAACCTTAGAATTGAAAATCGGTTCCTAGAAGCTAAGCTTCTATGAAAATAGCTTCAGCATGGTCAAAAGCACGGCGGCAGCATAAGGGTTAAAGTGCTTTTGAGAAGATGAAAGTGCTTTTGCACCTTTTCACCGGGTAACCAAACACCCACGTAACCGGGGAAAAAGTTTTGTAAGGATAAAAGTTTTATTTTTTTTAAAGACTTCTCCATACTAAAAAATATCTCATATGTCCGTGATACAGACAAGAAGAAAAAATATAACGTCGAAGGTTCTAACCATTTTCATCCATAATTGACTATCTAATCTATCGTTGAAACTTCAAAGATGCCAATTGTACTGTACGTGTGAAACTTTTCTTTGTAGATTAGTCAGAGGTGGACATAAACCATTAATGAGCTCTGCTTGCCAACAAAGAAGAATTATTTATTTATCATTCACATGTTATTCATCAAAAATTGTACTGTTATCCATTCACATTCCAGTGATAGTTCTTACTTTCCTTCAAAATTTCATTTTCAACTTTCTATCTTGCTGGTTTATTTTACTACAAAAAATGGCTGCAGCTTTGGTGGGAGGCGCATTTCTTTCTGCTACTATTCAAACCATAGCAGAGAAGCTAAGCTCATCAGAGTTTCGTGTTTTCATAAAAAACACAAAGTTCAATTACTCACTACTGGCAGATTTGAAAACAACACTTTTTGCTCTTCAAGCTGTTCTAGTTGATGCAGAGCAGAAACAATTCACTGATATTCCTGTCAAACAATGGCTTGATGACTTGAAAGACACAATCTTTGATGCTGAAGATTTGCTCGACTTAATAAGCTATGATTCCCTGCGGTGTAAGGTGGAGAACACACCAGCTGGCCAGTTGCAAAAATTGCCTTCGTCATCAACAAAGATCAATTACAAGATGGAGAAGATGTGTAAAAGGCTGCAAACTTTTGTCCAGCAGAAAGATATCCTTGGCTTACAAAGAACTGTAAGTGGTAGAGTTTCTCGTAGAACACCTTCAAGTTCAGTGGTAAATGAATCTGTCATGGTGGGTAGGAATGATGATAAAGATAGACTCGTCAATATGCTTGTATCAGATATTGGCACCAGCAGAAATAATAATTTAGGTGTTGTTGCAATTTTGGGTATGGGAGGCGTTGGTAAAACAACACTTGCACAACTTGTTTACAACGACGATAAAATTGAAGAACATTTTGATCTCAAGGCATGGATTTGTATATCGGAGGATTTCGATGTTGTGAGAATAACCAAATCTCTCCTTGAATCTGTTGTTAGAAATACAACATCTGTCAATTCAAAGGTCTTGGAAAGCAATAATCTTGATATCCTTCAAGTTGAGTTAATGAAACATTTGATGGATAGAAGATTTTTGGTTGTGTTGGATGACATGTGGAATGACAGTTATGTTGACTGGGATGAGTTAATAACTCCCTTGACTAACAGAGAAACAGGAGGCAAAGTGATAATAACAACACGTGAACAAAAAGTTGCAGAGGTCGCATGCACATTTCGTATTCATAAATTAGAACCTCTATCTGATGATGATTGTTGGACTTTACTCTCGAAGCATGCATTTGGTGATGAAGACTATGTTCGTGGTAAATACCCAAATCTAGAAGAGATTGGCAGGAAGATTGCTAGAAAGTGTGGTGGATTGCCGATAGCTGCAAAAGCACTTGGAGGACTATTGCGTTCAAAGGCGGTTGAAAAAGAGTGGACTGCAATTCTGAATAGCGACATATGGAACTTAAGAAATGATACAATTTTGCCCACTTTGTATTTGAGTTATCAATATCTTCCCTCTCATTTAAAAAGATGCTTTGCCTATTGTTCTATTTTCCCAAAAGATTACCCACTGGATAGGAAGAAATTGGTTTTGTTGTGGATGGCAGAAGGCTTCCTTGATTATTCTCAAGGCAAAAAAACGGCGGAGGAAGTCGGTGATGATTGTTTTGTCGAATTGTTATCTAGATCGTTAATTCAACAATCAAATGATGATGGTTGTGGAGAAAAGTATGTCATGCATGACCTTGTTAACGATTTAGCTACATTCATATCAGGAAAAAGTTGTTGCAGGTTTGAATGTGGTAACATTTCTATAAATATCCGTCATTTGTCATATAACCAAAAGGAGTATGACAATTTCATGAAGTTGAAGAATTTCTACAATTTCAAATGCTTGCGGAGCTTCCTACCCATTTACATCGGACCCATTTACTTATGGTGGGCCCAAAATCACTTATCCATGAAGGTGGTTGATGATTTGCTACCAACACTCAAAAGGTTGCGTGTGTTATCACTATCGAAGTATACAAACATCACCAAGCTACCAGGTTCAATTGGCAATTTGGTGCAAATGAGGTATCTAGATCTCTCCTTAACTAGAATCAAAAGCTTGCCTGATACGACATGCAACCTTTTTAATTTGCAAACCTTTATTTTATTTGGTTGTTGTGATCTTAGTGAATTGCCAGTGAATATGGGAAATTTAATCAATTTACGTCACCTTGATATAAGTGAGACTGGCATAAATGAGTTGCCCATGGATATTGTAGGATTAGAAAACCTTCAAACTTTGACAGTTTTCATCGTGGGGAAGCGACAAGTAGGGTTAAGTATCAAAGAGCTTCGGAAATTCTTGCACCTACAAGGAAAACTTACCATCAAGAACCTAAATAATGTAGTTGATGTCATGGAGGCACACGATGCCAACCTGAAAAGCAAAGAGAAAATTGAAGCGTTAGAGTTGTTATGGGGAAAACAAAGTGAAGACTCACAAAAAGATAAAAATGTACTTGAGATGTTGCATCCATCAGTAAACTTGAAGAAACTAATCATAGACTTGTATAGCGGGACAAGCTTTCCAAATTGGTTGGGAAATTCTTCGTTTTCTAACATGGTATCCCTCAACATCACTAACTGTGAATATTGTGTGACACTTCCACCGTTAGGGCAACTACCTTCTCTCAAAGACCTAAGTATAGGGTATATGTTAATATTGGAGAAAATTGGCCCAGAGTTCTATTGTGTCGGGGAAGGAGAAGGTTCTGATTCTTCCTTCCAACCATTTCCATCGCTTGAGTGTTTAACATTTTTCAACATGCGAAATTGGAAGGAATGGCTTTCCTTCGAAGGAAACAATATTTCCTTTCCTCGTCTTAAAACTCTGAAGATACTTAATTGTTCTGAATTGAGGGGGAATTTACCTTGCCACCTTTCTTCCATAGAAGAAATTGTAATAGAAGGTTGTGCCCATCTATTGGAAACACCGCCGACTTTTCATTGGCTGTCGTCATTGAAAAAAGGTAATATCAATGGGCTTGGTGAAAGGACCCAATTATCATTGCTTGGGAGTGACTCTCCTTGTATGATGCAACATGTAGTCATTTGTAGGTGTGTTATGCTATTATCTATTCCAAAAATGATTTTGAGAAGCACTTGTCTTCAACACTTGGAACTCTATGATATTCCATCTCTCACTGTGTTTCCCACAGATGGTCTACCCACTTCTTTGCAGTCACTTAGTATTAAAAGGTGTGAGAATTTATCCTTTCTTCCTCCTGAAACGTGGAGCAATTACACATTGCTTGTGAGTCTTGATTTATGGAGTAGCTGTGATGGACTAACATCCTTTCCACTTGATGGTTTTCCTGCGCTCCAAAGACTTAACCTTAGTAACTGTAGGAATTTGGATTCCATTCTTATTTTAAAAAGTCCTTTACACCAGCATTCAAGCCTCCAATCACTTCATATCCAATCCCATGATTCAGTTGAATCATTTGAAGTCAAGCTTCAGATGAACACGCTCACGGCTCTTGAAGAGTTGGACTTGGATTGTTTGGAGTTATCATTTTGTGAAGGAGTTTGTCTTCCTCCCAAATTACAATCAATTGATATTTGGTCCCAAAGAACAACAACTCCTATAACGGAATGGGGTCTTGAAGATCTGACCGCTCTTTCAAGACTGAAAATTGGAGCAGGTGATGATATATTTAACACCTTGATGAAGGAGTCGTTGCTACCCGTCTCCCTTGTATCTCTATGTATCAGTGATCTCTATGAAATGAAGTCCTTTGATGGAAATGGGCTTCGACAAATCTCCTCTCTAGAAAATCTTGAATTTCTTAATTGTCTACAGCTTGAGTCATTGCCAGAAAACTGCCTCCCTTCCTCGCTGAAATTACTTGAGTTTGAAAACTGTAAAAAGCTTGAATCGTTTCCAGAAAATTGCCTACCTTCGTTGCTTGAATCACTTAGATTTTATGGTTGTGAAAAGCTTTACTCATTACCAGAAGACAGCCTTCCTGATTCTCTTAAGCTACTGATCATTCAAAGATGCCCAACATTAGAAGAAAGGTATAAAAGAAAGGAACATTGGTCCAAAATTTCTCACATCCCTGTCATAGAAATAGATGGACAAGTCACAATATGAGGACAGGCTGTGTTCCCGTTTCAGGTACATTTATGTTTTACCTCTCTACTCCAAATTATTTATTATCTCATTTGTACACGTTTATTTGTGTTCACAATCCAAAGACATCTCTAAATATTTCCACAATTCTCACAACAAAGCCAATAATCGCTACGCATGTATTTTTTTATTGGCAGTTCTTAGCGGTTACTTGTACATGGGAAAAAGAATTGTTAGTAGTAAGGATCGAGTCCTAGACTTAGATACTCTCTTTATTGTACAATTCATGCATAGGTCCTCTTTTTGCTGCAACATTTTTCCATGAGTCAATTGATGTAGTTTGATACTTTTCTATATAACTATATAAGTTATATTGGAAAACTGGTTTCTTATTAATTTTTGGCTTATAAAAAAACTATCTTTAGTCTGTAATATTGGCTCCTATTATATGTTTTGAATTCTGTATCTTTGTAAAGAAAACTAAGTAAGGATTGCACAGAATCAAAACTTGTGCACATTTGTTGAGTAAAGTTGAATTACTATATAGCAAAGTCAATATTTTACTGTCATAATTGGGATAGTACAACTGAGAAATTCAGCTGGAATAACTCATTATGTTTTGCTATGAAATGTTCTTGTGAATAAAAGTAGAATTAATTTTGTTTTGTAAACTGGAATCTAAATTGAATTGTTTGAATAGCATTTTTTACAGCAATAAATTAAAATTTGACAATAAGGTCTTCAGAGCTAATGAAAGAAAAATGCTTATTTGATGTTAATAGGAGGTCACGGCCTATGTGGATGAAAATCAGCTCGCTGGATGAATTGAAGACAAATGTTGGTCTGTCATGATTCTTCTTGTAAACTTGTTTTAGATTGGACTTACTTAGCTAATATGCAGTCTGCATGAGCCAGTTGGAGAATACAAAGCAGTAGGGTTTGTAATAATCTTAAATTGTATCTGTAAGTGAATGAATGCCCCTACAAACATTTGTTGAAAATAGTTACATACAGTATATCCTGTCTTCAAAGTGCATACATTGTTCTAATATTGGTGAAAGTTGTACTTTGTATGTTTCAAGCCATAGTTCTAATATAGTATCCCTTTCATCTGACTCAGTCATAATCTCCTGTATTATATAACTGTAAACCTTATTACTAATATATCTAAGCAGAATTTCTATGACAGAGCAGATATATTTTCATGCTTAAATCAAAAGGAGTTTAGATTTGCATAAAGATCAAACAACTGTGCTCAAAGTCAGACAGAGAAAAACATACTATGCTGGTACAATTAATTTGAAGATGTAAGCTATTGAGGATATTCTGATTTGAAGAAACTGGCTATTAAACTTGAGAACTGCTCTTTACCCAAATGGTTTTGCTCATTCCCGAGTGAAATGACCAAAATACCCCTACACATGTTAACTCACGCCGGTGCAAATGGCAACGTAAGTTAACACACGCAGTGTGACTTAAATCACGCTAGTGTTAGTTAACTCACGCTGGTTCTGTGCGCACCAGAACAGACAGGCAGTAGCTACTGCCTTGTTCCTTGTTTAGCTTCGTTCCTTCGTTCGTTCATACATAGGAACAATCATTCTTTCATTCAAACAAAACTCATAATTTAGAGAACATGCATTCATAATTTAGAAACACAATTTTAACAAAAATTAACTCAAATGTCATAAAGAGGCGCAACCGCGCAAATGTAAATATCATACAACCAAAATGTCATGAAAAATACTACAAATATAAAAAAAAAAGTCATAAAAAGAAGTCATAAAATAAGACACTACTGCTGCTCCTGTGGACTATGACTCCTACTCTTCCTCCGTGGAATCTGCTGATGGTCAATCACGCTATACTCGGTCCAAAGGCCCTCCAAAATGCTGAAAAAGAGTGGATTTGAAACCACCTCTAGAATCTCCATCACATGCTCCACTCTGTCTCTCATGCTGCTGATGACCTGCAATGGATCGGGAGGATGTCTGGCCCAGTCCTGGTCAACAAGAATATCCTAGTAGACATGTCTCAGCATGACAATGTCAAGGTCTGGAGCAGGGTTGACGATGAGAGGATGGGATACACGGTAGAACCACCTAATGTACCTATATGAATGCTTCCAAGGCTCGTCGTCCGAGACCTGGTGACCCTTCTCCTGCTGGCTAACAACGTGCAGAGCAAACTCCAAGAAGGCAGCAGCCACATCTGCTGGGGCAAGAGGCAGAATCGTAGTAGAAGATCGGGGAACGGTCTGAACATATCCGTACTTCCTTAGAACCCGCTCGGGCAAGTGACGCACCATCTTTTGTTTGCCGGCCATGATCCATTCGGAGTACCAGCACATGTCCTGAAAAGGCGTCACGTCTCGTTGGTGCTCGTACGGCCTCTAGGTGACATGACAATGCTCCATCGAATCCAACAAGCCTCTGAAGTGTTCAGCATCAACAAACCCCCTTTTAGGTTTCCATCTACCCAAATACAGGTTAGGCCGTTCGTAATCTTCATATTTCTTCCTCGGAACGACATGTCGGATGTGAACTATAACCCATCCCTGCAACCACAAAAAGACAAATTTATATCAGCACACAATTATCATACAAAAACTATACATTTACGATTAACTTAAAAAAAATAAGAAAATAATATATTACCACAAGCAAGATCATGTAACCACCAACTACGCCTTTTGGTAGATAATGAAAAGATAGATTAATTAAAGAAAGTAGTTTGGTATAAGAGAAAATGAAGAAAAAGGATAAAATTAAATACATAAAATTAGATTTTCGACCCGTGCCATGCACGAGTCCTATCAGCTATAATAAAGATCAATAAATTATATTATATATTTTCATTGATGTTAAATAGGTTATATGAAAAAAAATTGTATTACCATTGAAAATAGTAGGACAAACACTAATAATTTTTGGAAATGAATTGCAGATAACATAAGGTCTATTTAAAATTAGTGTTAATTAAGTAAATGATCCCTATAAATATTCATAATTTCTTTTTAGTCCCTACAAAATAAAATCATATTTTTTAGTCCCTGTGGCATTTTCCTTTAGTATTTTAGGGACCAAAAATGTTGACGTAAATTTTTTACAGGGACTTAAAATGTTGATGGAAAATTTTATAGGGACTTAAAATGCTGACGAATTTTTTTACAGGGACTAAAAAGTGCAATTTTATTTTGAAGTGACTGAAAATAAAATTCTGAATATTTATAGGGATCATTTACTTAATTAACCCTTAAAATTACCTATAAAGAACTTAATAGATATACAATATTTATAGGAAAAGTTCTAAATAACACTATTTTCATTTGTCACGTGATAACAAATAAAAACAACAATAGTTAAAAACACTATTCTTCTAATGATTGGTCATATACTCCTTAAAAGTACAATTTTAAAGAAAGTGTTATAGAACGAAGAGAGAGGTATTTTATAAAAAGAACATAATCTCAATTATATAAATCTAACTAATATATCCATGAAAACTCTATTTAATCATCCATTTCAAAGATAAAATCAGAACAATGAAAATGTTTCTCCAATGCACGGTACAATTATATTTTTTGCAATAATAATATCCAAAATATATAATGATATTCAAATAAAAAGGCCTCATCAACTACTATCACAACACAGACATGATGCCTCAATCAATACATGATCTATGGCTATGAGACTATTTTCATGCCATCAAATTATCGATCTTCTCTAGCTTACAGCGTAATAAAGTAGCTTTTTTTTTTTTACAAAAACAAAATGATATTCATTCATTCAAATCGAAAGATTACATCATATCGGCTATATTAAATTAGGTACCTATAAAACTTTTTTTTTAAAGAACCTATAAAACATCTATTGAAAAAGCGTAAAAATTGAGTCAAGAAAAAACTAAACATCCTGTATGAGTAATAATAATCAATTATTTTTGTTCAAATTAATGTACAAAATTTAGAAACAAATATTACACGTAAAGGGACAGAAAATTGAATAAAGAAGCTAAATATCAGAGTATCCTTCAAAATCAAATAAGATTTAGAGAAATGATATTTGTACAACCATTTTTAACAACTTTTGTGACAACTTTCTCTCTCATACTCACATTATACTTTTACTTTCTCTTTTTATTACTTTGGTTTTCATGCCAATGCATACTTTTCTTTATAAAAACATGGTTGTCCATGTGGTTGTTAATCAAATTGATGTTCAAATAGCATTGCTCTAAGATTTATACCAAACTTGATTACACAACTTCATATATATTCTTATATCAGGGAACTCTTCACTCTCAAGAAGCAAAATATGACTTATAGCATGTCATCTGAAAAATTCAAAAAAGAATAATGTTGTTGTGTCAAATAACAAACTTAACAATTGCAAAACATTTGAGTAAAAAGAAAAAAGGATTGCAGCACTATAAGCATATTGATGAGCCAATTCCTTCTCTTAAGTACTGGTTCAGAAGTTGGTCCAAATATTCCTTTATAATAGATAGATCTATTTATGCTTTTGATAAATAGATTTGTCCTTTTCAGCAAGCAGCATCAATTCTCTTGTAATTGCTTTATCTTCCCGGGAATGTTTACGTTGACAGCGTAACATCCCACTCATCAGTATATTAAGTTTTATCAATTGAACGTGTCAGAGAAGGAACGTTTATGAAGGGTTATTATAACAGAGAATATTTTAACCGAGCAATTGTTATTTAACAGAGAACGGATGAGATTTTGCACAAATTACAAGTTAAGGAAGGGCAAACCAGTAATTTCACCGAAACTATATAAATTTATGCACATGCTTTCTTTTCACTTCCTTCTCATTCATTCACTTGCATCAAAACTAATACTCCCTCCTTACCTCTTTTCTCTCTCGGCCTCTCACTCTATCTTACCCCAATCCACCATTTCTTGTACAATCAAGCATGCAACCATGAAAACAAGATCCTTGAACAATTCTAATCACAATTGCTCCTTAAAATTCATGTTCTTCCTCTCTTTTGATCAAACCCCTTCTCTCTTCATGCAATTGGACTTTTACTTCTCAAGCTTAAGAGATGTTACGCATGTGTGTTGTTGGAGCTGCTTGTGTGATGAATTAATGATTAAAGGTCATAAGTTGAAAGTTAGAACAAGTGGAGGCTTGGGTGTTTGAATTGCAACAAAGAATTTGGAAACAAGATGAAGTTTAAGCATGAAGTGTATTTGGGAACTGAAGCTCATCTCTTCTTCTGTTAGGTGAGTTCTTAGATAGAAGCCACCTTTGGGGTTGTGTGTTTAATTATGTAAGGAAAACATTGATTTCTAGGTTTATATGAATTGAGATTAGTTGCCCCTTTTCATGTCATGCTTGCTAAACATGTTAATACTTGTTATATGAATGTTTTTCAAGTGTTCTATGAAATTGATAGAGTTAAATTATGCTTTGGGTCACTTGGTTTTGAGGTTTTTGAGCTAAAAACACCATTTTTGCAGGTTCTAAACTGTCATAACTCGTCGCGCGAGCTAGGACTCGCCGGGGCAAGTTAGATCAGAGAGTACTGGTTCAACTCGCTATGAACTCGCCATGAGCTCGTCGTGGCAAGTTGAACTCGTCGTAGCAAGTTGACAGCACAGAAATGTGTTGTCGACTCATTCCGGGCAGTTTATGACAGTTTCGTGTCCAGTCTCTCAGTGCTTTTCTTATAAAAGTAAACCCCTCAAACCAATGTCCTATTTGCTAATCTTTTAAAATGTTTTCTTGGAAAAGAAGCAAGTATTGATCTATTTATTAAGGCATGGCACACGAGAGAATATGATATTATTTAGGTCGGGTAGTAAGTTAATCTCTAAGTATTGGGAAATATGCAGAGCCTTGACTTAGATAGTCGAGAATAATCATGTTAGTTTGTAACCTAAACTCATTAGGTCTAAGTTATGCAAGAAAAGGAGGAAGCACGTAATGGTTTACCAATAATCGGGTAGGTCACGGACCCATGGTAAACAAACAAGCAAGTAATAGGATAAATCCTTATGTATGTACAAGACTAATAAGCTAAGTAACATGAAAGTGTCGTGTCTCTTGTTATCCACACCAAGGGGATACAAGAGGTTCATGTTAGGGGGACGGGACACGCTCCGCAAGGTAGGCCCGAACAACATTAATAGGAGTTCCGGTGTTAGCCTCAGATAAGAATTTCACCGGATATGTCATGGGATTATATTCTAGGGTTACTCCACTCAAAATTAATTCGTAAAACAAACCAAGATAATGTTGTTTGTTACACGCTAACTCTCTAACATAATGAATGATTATGAACCATGCTATGATACGATTTTGATTATACTATGATATGTATAGGTAAATGCTTCTGCAACAAGTTATGATAACTTACTGTCGGCGATATTAGTTTTCCCCAATCATCCAGTCAGATTATGCTATGTACATGATATGTTAAACCATGATAGTGTCGGTTCCCGACATAGTGGCCTTAGTTCCCTTGGCCGCTATGGTATGCAGAGCATTTAGCAAGACTTTTAGGCCATGATATGTAGAACCTTATGACGGTCCTAGTATGCACAATCGTCTAGGTAAGCATGCTCCACACACGTATAATCAACCGAATGGTTATGTTCTAGACACGTGGTGACCGTAGGTTTCCCCGAGGTTGCCTATAGCCTAGGATTAGGTAGAACTCACTGAGACATTATGTCTCATCCCAATCCTATTTTTGTTTCAGATCAGCAGGTTGTTTTAACAGTATGTAGCAGACAGGTGGCCGAATGGATAACCAGCAAGTGCTCGTTCGTACCAGTTGCATGATATACATATGGTCTCAAGCTTATATGACTATGTATCGGATAGATGGTGTTGTATCATTAGTTGTACGAACGTGTATTGTTGTATCTATTTATTCATTCGAAGACTTATGTTGTAAATTTTAATGTATCCAATACTAAAGATAATGCACATGCTAAACTTTCTAGATACGTTTAGTATGGGCATTACATTTGGTATCAGAGTAGGCCGATTCAGATCGTGCCATGGGTCATTAGGTTTCAACTAATGTAGTGGGGCCATTGGATTTAGGGTAAATGTCCTAATTGTTGTTGTTAGTTGAGCCTGATCAACTTAATCTAGCACACGACAGTTAAAACAGATGCCTGAGAGCTGAATAGGACCTAGGAGGAACAAAGTATGTGATGGAGATGAACTAATAAGTAAGGACTCAAAGCAAGTATCGGTAAGGATCTAATCGTGCCAAAAGATGGCCGGTGAACCAAGCAGTCGAAGTTGGATTCCTCCGGGAGTACAAAGTGTTGTTAGGAGTAAGATGAAGTACCTCGACAGTGTTGAATTCAAGAACATTCCAAGATTTGTCTGAAGCCTTTGTAGGAGCCATAGTTGGAGAAAGAGTATGATTCAAAGTGAAGTTATACCCCGTCACATAGACTCAAGGTTAGAAGATGATGAGAAAGTTAGGACGAGGAAGTTAATGTATAAGTTGGAATAAGTGGGTTCTCAGAGACAATAATGGGTGTATGGAACTAGAGATTTGGACGTTCAAAACGGACAAGATTCTAATGTCTGGGGCAGAAATTGGATTAATGGAGAAACAAGAAAAGCCAATGGAAGTGGATGAAGTTAAGTCCTTTCGAGATAAGTTTATGTTAAGTTTTATGATGATTATGGAAGTTAGTCCTCATTGCACCATGGATTGTATTGGTTTAATGTTAGTGTTTACCATGCCTGAAATTATTGTTATTTTATGTCTCTGGACTAATGAAATGCATTCAGACACTTGGAGATTGAGGGTTTGATGAAAAACCTCGAGTTATGCACTTCAGGGCCCAAACAAACTCACAGTAAGCCAAAAACTCGCTCATAGCGAATTTTCTTCAGAGGCTACCCGCTTATGGCGAGTTGGGGGCGAGTTCCTCAGCTCTTCATGGGTTGTTGGCTTGTTGGCTTGTCCTGGGGATCCCGTGGTGCCGTCCGAGCCCTTTTATAGGAATCTTTTCTAATTATAGAATCCCTTAAACATCAAGAATCTGATATACATTGCATCTTAAAGTTTTCAAAAAGAAAGGGCATGAGTAAACACTAATGAGATCAAGTTAATTCAAGGTGACATCGGAGTAAAATAGTACAGGGGTCAAGGAGAAGTTTGGACCAAGAGTTTAAAGTTCCGGCATATGGAAAAATGTCACTGATACGAAGATGTAGGACAAGAAGTTAAGTGATGAAGAGTTATAAGTGTTCGTGGGTGATAAATTTCTACAAGTTGTCTTGAATTAGGGAGTGACCTATCAATTATGATGTATTCTAAGAATCGAGATTGCCCAGAAAGAATTCTAAGAGTAAGTATTACTACTTCAAGAGGTAAACTCAACCGATAAGTATGTGATGTCTATTCAAAAAGAAAATAGTGTGAGTATATGATAAGTCTACCATGTGAGTTCATCCTTATGAAGTGGTGAGAAGTGCAAGATTGTTCCATTTAATCGCAGCATGTAAATTCATAAGGATGATTCAGGAAGTTGATAACCATGTAGTAGAGAGAGTGTGAAATTCACTAGTCTCAATGGATTAGTGTCTATGGTTAAAGTTAACTGATGAATCGGAGTGGCGCAACAGAGGTTGAACGGTAGAGGTTTTAACGGGATCCGCAAAACCTTAGACTTTGGAATAAGAGTTATCACGGAATATGATAAGTAATGTCAAAACCAACAAGTACGATTTCCAATGGGAAGCATTAAAAAATGAGTAAGAAGTCTTCAAGCATCAAGTACAAAGTAGTGAAACTCAGATAGTCGAAGAATATGATGGATGTGTCCTTACCTGAGTAAGTCAAGAGAGATTGGAGTCACCTCCAGTTTGGTAATCAGGTTGCTTGATTACGCAAAATTACAACTATTGAAAATGTTTCAATTCAAAAGAATAATCATTAAAAATATTTCTAAAGACAAATCTTTTTTTTCTTCTTAAATGCAGATCATAAAATAACTTATGGGTGTCTCTTCTTTCAAATATTTATTTGAAGGAGGGAGACTTATTCATGGAAAAGACTATAACTCGACCTCCTACTTGAAAAGCTATTCTCAAAGTCTTGAACATACGCAATAAGGTTTAATTTCAGCGTTGAAGATGGAAACACTAACATGCGATTTAGACCGCCGGTTTTACAACAACCCTGACTCAACGTATTTTTCCATTTCATTTTCATCCCTTAGATTACAAATATAAACATTTATTTATTAAATGTTTATTTATAATTATTTGTCTCTTCAATTATATTAAAAATAATCCGTCTTTTCAAATGGTTCGACCTAATATTGTGACATTATTTCTGTCGGTCACCATATTACATATTTATGTGAATTATTAATTAACAAAAATATTTTGAACAAATTATAATCAAACCCGTGCAACGCATGGGCTTCCACCTAGTATTTGTAATTACACATATAAAAAATAATTAAAAATATTGGGGGTGGGTCATGGCCCACCTTGGCCAAGTATGCTCCGCCACTGAATCAACATAACCCTAAACACACCTAAAGAGAGGTTTAATGTTGGGGATTTTATGTTACCTTAATGAGAGAAGATGATGGTGAAATTCCCAAATTGATCTTTAAGGTGAACTCTAGCTTCCTTAATCTTCAATTAACTTCAATCTTCTTCTTCTTCTTCTCATCACACAACGTTATTTCTCTCTCAGCCATTATCCCTCTCTCGACCCTCTTTCTCTCTTTTCACCCCCTCTCTCTCGTCTTCTTCATCTCTCTGTCTAGATTTCTCACTCACTTTTTCGTTCTTACCTTTTTCTTATTGAGAACCACACAATCAGAAGTGTGTTGTGTAGTGTTGGTTGCATGTATTTCATTCGTTTCAAAATGAATGTCGTTTAAAGTTTTTACATACATATTAAAAAATGCATTAATTAAAAGAAAGAGAGATGTTATTTTACCAAATTATCCTAATCAACTATTGGTTTGTTTTTCATTAAAGAAAAAAATAATACTTTGAAAGTAGTGTATATAATACTAATTGAAGGGTACAATTGAAAAGAAAAGTTATTATTGCATTGGAAACTGAAGTGACATTCATTTTAAAACAATTTTTTTGATTAAAACGACATTTATTTTAAAACGGATGGAGTATAACAATTGGAATAAAGAAAGGTCAATATTGTAATGTAGAGTTTTTGGCCTAATAGGTTTAGCTACTAACAAGGTTTTATATCAAACACTCACTTCTATTACCACCATACACCCATCTAACTCTACCAATATTAATTATAGTTAAATCAGATAGATCAAAAGTACTCTAATAATTTAATTATTTAAAAGTCCTAATCATATTGCCATGAGATAAAATGTGGGATGTTACACAATACATGTGGAGACAATTTTACTTAAAAAAAGTTTGGTACACTTGCCAAATTTAATTATCAATTAGCTAGAAGATTAGTCAAGTCATATCTTTTGTACTTGGGCACCATACTTCCTGCTGCTCACAAAAATGATCAACGAGTTAGATTTCATTATGAGTAATAAAATAAGCAGGGTGACTCATTGTTGGCCGGTGATATGATGATAGCAATATGAATCTCGAGGGGATTATGTCAAAAAAATAAAAAATAAAAAAATAATCTAGAGGGACAATATATAGATTTCCTCTAAAACATAAGAAAAACTTTACAACGATTTGACTATTGAAATGATAATGCGGATACTAAGATAATTAAACTAAAATGATGCTAGGAATAGTTTTAAGGTTAAAATGTATTTTTGACCCTCCAAGTTTTCAAAACTAGCGATTTTGGTCTCCCAAATTTAAAAATCACACTTTTAACCCTCCAAGTTTCACCCCTTTTGCAAAAGTTAAACCCCATTTAATTTTGACCTGATCAATGCTTATTTGGACATATTTTTAAAAAAAATTAAAATTCAGGTGTGCCTAATTTAATCCACTTGGAATCAAAACAAATTAACATTGTTTTAAAATTGCAAAACTTGAATTAAAACAAAAAAACAAATTAAAACACTAAAGCTCCTCCTATGTTCATTGTGTTCCTCCCTTGTTCCTGTCATGTTCACCATGTTTTCCCCCTAAAGTTTCAAATTAATCTTCATCTCCAAAACTGAACTCATAACCAGAAATTCAAAATTTAAACAAAACCCCTCCTTCAACACAACAACAACAAAAATGAAACAAATTCATTCTCTAATAAAAAACAACGAAAGAATTCTCAATAGAACTGAGAATCAAACAAATTCAGAAGAAGTAGAATTACGTCCGCTCTTCACTTAGTATCTCTCTCTCTCCCATCGTTAAAATCGGAGGGACTCATCTCTTCCTAGTGATTTATGATTTTTTTTGGAGGACTTCTTGTTTGTGATTCTCAATCGTAACTGTGTTAAAATCGTTGATTTTATTGGCTGAATTTCTTTGTTCAAAGTTGGATTTTTGGGCTAAATTTATGATTGTTGAGGATGAATATTGAAATTGAAGATGAATTAAAAAAATCTGGCGAGGTTGATGTTTCACCGGCAAAGTTGGACAAGAAATCCGGTGAGAAAAAAGAAATGAAGAAGAAGAAGTTGTTGTTGTTAAGGGACACTATCGAAGAAGAAGAAGGAGAAATACAATTTGTTTTATTTTATGTTTTGTAATTTTTATAAATAATTGTAATTATTTTATATCCAGGTGGATTAAAAATAACATATGTGTCAATTTATTTTCTTTTAAAACGTGCCACATCTGCGTTGATCGGTCAAAAATTAAACGGGGTCTAGCTTTTGCAAAGGGGGTGAAACTTGAGGGGCTAAAAATGTGATTTTCAAACTTAGGGGGTCAAAATCGCTAGTTTTGAAAACTTGAGGAGCCAAAAGTGCATTTTAGACTAGTTTTAACTCTACTACTAACAATTTCTAGTAAGCTAGCACCAAATATTCTTTTTTTTAATTTTCTTTTTCTCTTTATTTCTTTTCTTTTGTTTATTTTTTCTTTAATTTCTCTTGTTTATTTTTTATTTCTTTTTCTTTTGTTTGATTTTATGTTTTTTACTTAACCTCTTATTTTCTTAGTTTTCTCATCACATGCTACCTCAATACTTTAGAAAACGTTAGAATATAAATCGTTTTCTTATATTTTTATCATTGAAAAAATAAAGGCTACACTGTTTTAAACAATCTGGTATTTAAAACAATTGTAGCATATGGGCAACAAGATTCAATCACAGCTAATGTGCCACAAATTGTAGTTAACTTTGATCCAACAACACACTCAATCACAGCTAATGTGCCACATTTGGTAGTTAACTTTTATAAAACAATACACCAGTATAAATGTGTTATTCAACAATATTATTCTTTTTTAGTGATTTTTCCTTTCATATCATGAAAAGTTATAAAATAATAAAATTTAATTTATAAAAAAATGATATTTTATGATTGGTAAGTTTTTTATATGACCTCATTTCATGGTGTTCTAAGGAGCAAACAAAACACATCGATGCACTTAAGAGACATTTAATAATGATTTGATAAGAACTAAAAGATATTTAATTGTTCTACAAAAAAATTAATTTAATTGAAGTAAGCAGAAGATAAACTTTATAAGTTATAAAGTCATTTGTCAAAAAAAAAAAAAGTTATAAAGTCATAAAACCATTTGTTACATTTTTTTTTGAGGGAAAAACCATTTGTTACATGTAAATAAGGGAAACATGGACAAAGTTTTCAAGTTTGTTTATGTTATGACTATCTTTCTCTCTCTAATTCTTATAGCAACAAATGCTGAAAGTAAGCCATTTTTTAAATTGCCTTTGTTTTTATAACAAATATATTACTCCATTTTAGTTACACTCTTTTCTTTTCCTTTTTCATTACAGAGATTCGTAGATGTTTTAATGATGCTCATTGTCCATCAGATATGTGTACCCTTGGTGTGAAACCGAAGTGTAGGTTCACCGTTTGTAAATGTTAACAATTGAGTTAACTAGAAGATTATGTACTATCATGATTCTGCATTTAGTTTACAATATTCAATTAGTTGCTTTTTAGCTACTTTGTTGTCTTATTTTTCTAATTTCAAAATCCTTATAGTTATTGCTTTGTAATCTAAGATAATGGTAAAGAAATGAAATAAGTTAGCAAATACTATTATCTTGATTGTCTTCTTTTCTCTTTATTTTAGATATATTGTCGTGGCCTTCTATTCAGGCTGGCATATCACATTTTCTTTTCAACCATACTGGTTATCATAATATCTTTAATAGTTAATCTAGAAATTAGTTTTGTTACTTCTATGCGTATAATTTTATATTTATGTTGTAATATTGTTACACTTTTTTTTTTTTTTTGACAAAACACTTTGTTTTCTTTTTGTAAAAATGTTTGAGAGGAGCAAAATGGTTGTCATTGCCACAGGATTGGATTTACTAAGTTATTCAGTCTGTATTTTCTTATCATTGGTCTACTCATTTGACCATATAATCATCAATTCCTTGGAATAATTAATGTTTCACCTTACAAAACCACTTTTTATCGATAATCAGTATATTAGATTTCCCCTGTAATCAGTCCAAAAAGAAAGTAATAAGTATCAAACGTATATTCAAGCACTAATCAATACCTAAATTCAGCAAGCTTCCAAAATGATATAATTATTGGGCAACAATGCATGCCCTTTTATCAATATAAGAAATATGTGTTGGAAATTTAGGTCTTAATAAAAACAAATTTTATAAAATATGTTCAATAATCATAAATCAACAGCGGAAGCAAACAAAACATTGAACAAGATTATGATGGGATTTACAACATGTTTGATCTATCAAGGATATAAACAATTAGGGTATTAGAAATACCTGGATAAAGCTTTCATGCAGCCCTCTCTCATCAACAACGATAATCAAAGAGAGGAGATGATCTGAAACACACAATAGAGTTAGTAGCGGCTGACTTGATTCTTCCTCAACCGGTACCTTTATGCCTCAAGTTTCTCTTCAGATGGGGAGAAGAGATAGTTTGCCGTGTACGGTGTATTGGGGACCATAACCTCTTATATATTGGATGGTCATTAGGGTTCCCATTATTCCGTTAATGGGTCATCCGTACATCCACTCATTGAGTCCATATCAACTAATTAAATATTTAATGAATTATCCAATTAGAAACCTAATAGCATTATTACTTAATTTGATAACTAATTAATTAAGGCTCAAAATTGATAAATAGCTAATATAATTTTTTTTTTTGAGGAAAAATAGCTAATATAATTATTATTACGATATTTGCCTACATAATGATATTGAAATATAATAAAACAATAAAATATTCCAACAATCTCCCACTTGGGCTACATATCTTAATAATTATATAAGAATTCTTTAGGCGCGTGTCCGAATGCTATTTATCTTTAGATTTCAACCTTACAATCTGGTCCACCTCATACATTAATAATGGGATCACCGCGGCTGTCGTCACTGACGTTTAACGTATAACGTCACTGCTTGACATCTTTCATGTAATGTGATCTCTAAATCATGTCTATTTCCAACTGATCCAACTGAAAACTTTAGTGAGATCAAACTGAAGTTTGCAAATTTAATATTTGCACAAAATGATACATAAATGGTTATAACAAAATAACCTCATGAACTTTATTTCTGCAGAAAATCATAACATAAAGTCTGTATCAATACCAAAACATAAGTATAGAACATAAAATAAAAGAGACTCCCACTAATTCAAGACATCCTTAATGACAACAACCATATGAAAGACCTTAGGTGTCAAGTCTTTGATTAACGGGTCAGCTAGCATAAAGTTTGTCTGTACATGTTCTATCATTCAACAACAATAATTTATAAGGCAATGAACTTTATAAAATTTGTTGTAGAATAAATATATGACTGAATTATGTCACTGTATAACTTGCAGAGTGGTCTTTCAATACCTTTAAGAATATGCAACCAAGTGACATAAATACTTATAGTCATTTTCTGAGTTAAGATGTGTATTATCTACTTACATCCAAAAGTCAGATTCTGACACATAAATGATCTCCAAATAGTCAGATCTCTTATGTGAGTATGCTCTTGTTCTCTTTAAATAATCCTTATGTTTGTATTTTTCACAATTCAAGTTTTTTGATTTGTTTAAGTTTCTATCAAAGAATCTAATTATATATGCTATTTCCAAATGCATATAAATAAGATTATACATAAAAAAATTCTATTGCCAAAGCAAAGGAAAATACTTAATTTTCGAATTCATAAATTTTCTAATGGGAAATATTTGAGACTGAAAAGTCTCTCTTAATGATTCAAGGCATCCAAAAAATTATGTCATTTCATTTTCAACTTTATTGATATATCTCTTTTGTGATATCCAAATAATACATTAAGAAGAATCTCTAGTATTGGAATGCCTAATACAAAAGAGGTGTCCTTAAGATCTTTCATCACTAACTTTTGTTAGAGATTTTCTTGGTTTCACATAACTGACATATATCATAGTTGACTAAATAAAATAAAATTGACACATTAAAACTCAAAATATAAATTGAATCCCACTAAGCTTACTAAATTCACAATTCTCCATAATATTATCTCAAAACCAAATGAGACAATTACTTCATGAGAATTTGCGGTAACACTAAAGAGACAAATTTCTTAACTTATAAGTGGATTTCATGACTTTGCAAACCATCTACTTTATATCAATTGACACAAAAGCTTTATTCAGTTGCACCATATTGTATCATTAATGTCACCCATTAAGAACACTACATTGAAATCCATCTTATATACCTTCAAAATTATAATAAGCAAACCAGTATCATGATTGTCCTAATAGAGTCTTTCAATTAAAATAAATAGAATTTCTCTTTTCAGTCAATTCTTAATGACACTAGAATCCCTAGTTCTTGAAGTTGTTGAGTTTGATCTATATGAACTAATTTCTTAACTTGATTGAGAGCAAGAACAACAATGTCCTCATGAGGATCCAAATATACTATAATAATAGTAACTATATGAATTAGTTTATAACTAATTCTTCCTCATTCAATTTTGTTCTATTACCATATCTCTCCCCCAAACTCAATATTCTCAAGAAAACTTACAATTTATGTCTCAAAATTTCCTTAATTTGTGGGACGAAAATTTATGATTTTCAAACTTTTAAACAATTATAGATTGTCACAAGTCATAACTGAATTGACTCTAATAATTAAACTTAAAAGACACATTGAACCATCATTTGAACTAAAAGAAAAAAATATATTGATTTATTCAAAGAGAAATTAAAACAAAAATTAATTTAGACAATGATTCACCAAATTATCTTTTAAATACAAAAAATAAGCTAGTAACGACAATCTAAAAATAGTTAAAAAAAAATGAATAAAACAATCTTTATCGACTTTGTCCATTCTAAATTGATATATCTTTCAACATCATTGGACATAAGTCAGACATGACTACCTTTCTATATTTGCCCTTATCTTTTGAGGTATTCTCCGAATGAGCACTATTTTATTTTCTCTTGCTTCAGCTATTCTTTATTTGCAAACTTTATGAATTGATCCTTGAAGGGATCATTTCTAAATTTAACAGTTATAAACTTAATTGTGCAAAGAGAATACTAAATGTTGAATTTTCGAACAACTCATATGATGGTCGAAATTACTGAATTTTCGAACATGTCACCTGATAGTCAAAATTATAGCATATCAGCAAGATTAAATATTTACATAATGCGCTCATAATATTTTCTTTTCCTAATAATCTCAATGAAATACTCACTCTCCAATGAGAGCTTGTCTTTCTCTGTATTGCTTTAAAAGCACCTTAGTTTAAGCAAAGAAAATATGACAATTTGTCATCTTAAATAATACCTCTAATATATATGACATTTGGGCTTTATGATCACATATGACCTATAAGATTTGGTGTATACTCACTTGCAAACTTGATTCTCACATTTGATGTTGAATTTGTGAGAGAATGTGAGTTTCACCACTGTTATCTAAGGTCTAGATCCAAGAACAATGTAATGTTCTTCTTTAATTCCTAAAAGGTAAAGCTTTTAAGAGTTAAACAATTTAACTGAGAATAACAGATACGTAAAACTATATTAGCTTAAAGAGAACAAGAGTAGCAAAAGCACTCACCAAAATACCTAGTGTTCCATCAATATCAAGTCTTTAAACAATAATATCAATTGCTAACAGTATTTTACAACATTGATCAAACAATGACAATTCACTTTGACAAAGAATAAATTCTTATATTTGTTCTATGTTCACCATCGCAAGTGTGGATGTAAACACTTAAATACTTGAATGAGTTTACAGTCACACAACATTAGTAGACATGTCAAAATTAATTAATTGTAAGACATGCACACTTGATCTTTATTTGTAAATTAAAAGATAAAAACAAGATACCAAGCGTACCATTAAAACACAATCTTTTGATTGCTAAGAATTAATTGCAAGTGGTACTCTCAATCCAATGATCGAATATTGGTAATAAGTTCTGTCAGATAATGGGTGTCTTTAGACATCCTCATTATCCACATGGAAAAACTTAAGAATTCTTGTCAATAATGGATGTCTTTTGTCATCCTCATTACCCACATGAAAAATTTAAGAATTACCACATATTTAACATCACAAGTTGTAAATTAAAAGACCAAAAAACAAGATACCAAATGCACTATTAAAACACAATCTTTTGACTACTAAGAATTAACTACAAACGGTAATCTTAATGCAATGATCAAATATGGTAATAAGTCCTGTCAGACAATGAGTGCCTTTTGACATCCACATTATCCACATAGATAAAACTTAAGAAGTCCTGTCAGATAATGGGTGTCTTTTGACATCCTCATTATCCACATGGAAAACTTAATAATTACCGCATATTTACCATCGCAAGTATGTAATTATCCGGTCAAGTTGTGCCTTCCTTTTGGCCGATTAAAACAGCTCGCATGATTAGTCGATTTAGGACTATTTTAAAATAGTAAATTTTTTCCTGAAGTTACATTTGAAACAAATCCCAATATATTTGATTTTGTTTCCAAATATATTAGTCGGTTTATTTTTTATTCTCTCCAACATTAAGGGTTCTGGATGGCATATTTCATTTACATCAGGAAACCACTTTTATGAGTATTTCCAGAGCTTGAGCAAGGAGATGTGAAAAACTGGATGAATTCGTGCAGAATCAGGGAGGTCCAGTTCGTAAGCAACGTGGCCAATACGCTTGGTGATGCGAAAAGGGTCATAGTAACGTTTGGAGAGTTTGTTGGATTCCCGACGATAGACACTGATTTGGCGATATTGTCATGTAGGCGGTAAATTTCAGAAACAAAGGTGTGGGCAAGGGAAACTGCAGTGAAGTTTGATGGTAAAGGGATGAAATGTGCAAACTTGCTCAAGCGGTCCACTGCAACCCAAATCACTGTTTTGTTATTGGCATTTGGAAGGTTGGTGATGAAATCCACGAAGATTTCTTCCCAAACTTGTCTAGGGATGGGTAGAGGTTGAAGGAGGCCGTATGGTGCATGGGTGGAGTATTTGTTCTGCTGGCACATTGTACATGAATTGACGAACTGCTTGACATCTTTATGCATTCCCGGCTAATAAAAGGATGAAGAAAGGCGCACTGCTGTAGCTTGAATCCCGGAATGACCTCCTAACGGAGAAGTATGGAATTCCTGTAGCAGTTCGGATGTAAGGCCAGATTCAGTGGGAATAAAAAGACGGTCTTTGAAATATAGGAGCCCGTTCTTTGAAGTGAAATAGCGCTGCATATGCGAGTCTTCCTGAAGCTTCAAGATTTCAATTTTTGTAATAAGGGGAGAGTGAGGGATAATATCGTGGCACATAATCCATCAAGTGGGCACTCATCAATTTTGGATAGGGCGTCAGCGACAACATTTTGTTTGCCAGGTTTGTAATGGATCTCATAGTTATACCCAACCAATTTAGTGAGCCATTTTTGTTGTTCCGGAGTTTGTATGGTTTGAGTCATGAGGCTTTTGAGGCTTTGATGGTCGGTATAGATGCGGAAAGTGGAACCGAGTAGGTACTGCCTCCATTTCTTCATGGCTTCGGTAATTGCGTAAAGCTCGCAGACATAGGTGGAAGCTGCACTTAGACAAGGAGTGTGATTACGACTAAAAAAGGCAATGGGGTGGGCATTTTGAGATAGCACAACACTGATAGCAATGTTTGAGGTGTCTGTGGTAACTTCAAAAGGTTGGGTAAAATGGGTAAAGTGAGTAGGGGTAAGGTTTGCATAGCTAGTTTTAATTTTTGAAAGGTTGTGTATGCTGTCTCATTCCAATGGAAAGAATTTGATTTCAGGAGGTCAATAAGGGGGTTGGCTATGGTGGCATAGTTGGCTACAAAACGTCTATAGAACCCAGTAAGTCCTAAAAATGCGCGTAGAGCAGTAATGGTTTTAGGGGTAGGCCAAGAAGCCATTGCTTGTACCTTAGCTGGATCAGCCTGAACTCCTTAGGAGGTGATGATGTGGCCCAAGTAATCAACAGATGAGACCCCAAATTTACACTTAGAGAGTTTCACATAAAATTGGTGGTTGAGCAAAAGAAACAGAACCTGTTCAATGTGTTGCAAATGTTCTGTCCATGAAGGGTTGTAAATGAGGATGTCGTCAAAAAATACCAATGCAAATTTGCGAAGGTAAGGACGGAGGAGATCATTCATGGCTGCCTGGAATGTGGAGGGAGCATTGGAAAGACCGAACGACATTACTAAGAATTCGTAATGGCTGTCTACAGTGCAGAATCCTATTTTAGGTATGTCTTCGAGAGCCAAACGAATCTGGTGGCATCCACTCCGTAGATCAATTTTGGAGAAGAATATTGCGCCTTAGAGTTCATCCAAAAGTTCGTGAATTGTTGGAATGGGAAAGCGACCCTTAATGGTGATGGCGTTGAGAGCTCGACAATCGACGCAAAAACGCCAAGGCGAATGTATGATACCGGAGAGGAATACAAGCTTGTGCTTGGTTGTATGATATCGTTCTTAAGCATTTCCGCAATGAGGGTAGCCATGGCGTCTTTTTGAAAATGGGGATAACGATAAGGCTTGATGTTGACTAGGGAGGATGATAGGGTAAGGTGAATGTGATGGTCATGAGGTCATAACGGGGGAAGACCGTGGGGAATGGAAAAAACTTGTTGGTATTTAGTTAGGATAGGTTGTATGTTGGGAGAAAAATTGAGTGGTGATTCGTCGGTTGTGGAGGAGGCGTTTGGGGGTGTTAGTGTTGCTGGATGTGTGGGTATCATAGAGATGGAGTGGAAGGTTGATATGGAGTGAGTATTTATCATACGGGTGAGTTAGTGGAAAGATGCATGTTGATATGGAGTTAGTATTGCTGCCGGTAATGGTGAGGAGGGTATCATCATGGTAGAACTGCATAGGGGGTACTGTAAAATCAGAGAAAAAGGGACCAAGGGTCTGCAACCATTGGACACCGAGAACAACATCCGCCCCTTGGATTGGGAGGCTATAGAAGGATATGTTAAAAGAGGTGGATATCAACCAAGAGGGATACATTTGGACAAAATCCTGAGCAGTGTAATTGTTCGCCGTTACCAACCATAACAGAAAATGAAGGTAAAGATTGGGTGGGTAGGTTGAGGAACGAAGCAATTCTTGGTTGAATGATGTTGTGTGAGCTGCCGGAATCAACAAGGACAGCCACATTGTGACCGTTAATGGTGGCCAAAACACGAAGGGTGCGTGGGGATGGGTCGCTGGTGGCGGCCTCAAGGGATAAATGAAAGTTGTCCGGGTTAGTGTCGGAGGTAGTGTTTTCTAGTGGTGGTGGTGGGTCAGGAGCGGTGTTTGATATGTCTGGTTGTGTCTCTTGAGATTCAGGGATGAGGGAAAATTTTTCAAAAGGTGAGTCTATGTGGTCTGTGTCATTAGCTGTAAGCAGGAGTAAAAAAGGTTTGGATTTGCAACGGCGACCTGTGTGAAAACGTTCATCGCAGTTGAAACATAATCCTTTGGCACGACGGATTTGCATTTCGACTTGGGTTAGTCGTTTGATGGGAAGGTTGGTAGAACTTCCGGTTGTGCGTGATGGTGATGGTAACAGCTATGGTGATGGTGTGGGAAGTAACATTGGTTTTGGCCCTTGGTTTCGAGCAATAGAGTTTTGGAAAGGTCTAGCAGCAAGGGTTTTCGATTCAATGAGTTTAGATAGTCCTATTGCCTGAGAAATGAAAGTGGGTTGGTGTATAGCAAGTTCATTTTGAATGGAGAATTTAAGACCTGAAACAAAACAGTCAACAATAGCAGTAGGAGAAAGACCATTTATGCTGTTACCGAGTCTCTCAAAATCTCGTTGGTATTCTGCAACTGAGGTTGCCTGCTTAAGTTTGAAAATAGCTTGCTGTGGTTGTCATATGCTGATGGACCGAATCTAACCTCCAAGGCGCTTGTGAAAGCATCCCAAGTGGAAAGGAGGTTGTTGTTATGCATCCACTGGTACCATTCTAGAGCATCACCGATCATGTATCCGATGATGTTAGCAAGGCGTTGAGATCGAGGAATGGAGTAGGGGCTGAAAAATTGCTCAGCTTGGAAAACCCAGTCCATGAGGTTATTGCCATCGAAGGGAAGAAGACGAATTTTTGGTGGTTTGAGGGTGTTGTCGTTGTCTGTGTTGGAAGATGAGCCACTAGATTGTTGGTTATGGAGAGTGGTAAAGGTAGAAATGTTAATGCATTGGTGAAGGTTATCAATAGAGGAGAGGTATTCATTATGTCGTTGGTCTTGGGAATTTTGGAAAGCTGTGGTGAGAGCAGCAATGGAATCAATGAGTTGTTGGGTAGTGGGTTGAGGTGGGGCCGATTGTTCTTGTCTGGGAGACATGGGTAGAAATCAACGAGAGCACCAAATGATAAGGGTTATGTGGTTGTGATATCAAGAAATTAAATTCTCATATCGAATGAGAAAGTCAGGGGATAAAGAAGAGATTTTTATCAGAATTTTCAATCTCTTTTCCATACAATGATTGCTGACATAAATACTACAAGGTTATGGCTACTATGCCTTGATTTTAGCATCTAGGGACACTTGTCCAAATCCTAGAGCATACAACAAAACTAAATAAAATAAATGCTAAATTTTATTGTTATTCAAACGGTCCTAAGGCAGCTGTAAACAACTAGAGCACATGCTGCTATTATACTAGAGTCACCGAGTGCCAACTTGCATCCATGACTGAATTAATCCAAAAATCTGGTGGGTTTCTTTGTGTGTCTCTTGGGCCTTCATGCTGGTTCGATAAGAAAGTTTCTTTTTTGACATCAAAAGTTTCCTAACGACACAAGTAAAATACTTAAATGCCCCCATCGGTAGTTAACTACCGCTGAATTCATTTCAATTTATGCATATACACTACAGCCTACTCTTTTTCTTCTAACACATACACAAAAGACATTTGGCAGAAAAGCTATCTAACACAGTTCAATTCATTGTTTTAAAGTTGTTTGTATTGATACTTTTAAGGGACAAGTTGAATTTGAATCATTGGAATTGACAAATGCAGTTCATTTGCAAATTTAGATACTCTAAAAAGTCTCGATTTTTAACATAAAGGAGAATCGTACTTCCATTGGCATTAAAGTTACATGAACCTCATTTGTTGAAAGATGTTATACAAATAAGTAGGCTGCAGTTTTGTTGAAGTAGTTTTGTTTCTAGTTCTAAGTGGAAAAGGAAGAAGAAAAGAAGACAGAGAAAAGGAATAGGCTGCAGTGTATAGGCATAAATTGAAATAAATTCAGCGGTAGTTAACTTCTGCCGGATCCTCAATGGTAGTTAACTACCGCTGGGGGCATTTAAGTATTTTACTTGTGTCATTGTGAAGTTTTCAATATCAGAAAAGCAATTCTCATTCGGTAATTGGGCCTGCTTGTGATATTGCATCAGGTTGATACAAAATTGGGGAAAGAACATAAAACTTCATTCGAAAGGCAAAGTTCAAACAAAGATTAATTTAACCCAATAAATTCAAACATGAAGACCCGCTCTGATACCACTTGTTGGAAATTTAGGTCTTAATAAAAACATATTTCATAAAACATGTTCAATAATCATGAATCAATAGCGGAAACAAACAAAACATTGAACATGATTATGATGAGATCTACAACATGTTTTATTTATTAAGGATATAAACAAGTAGGGTATTAGGAATACCTGGATAAAGCTTTCATGCAACCCTCTCTCAACAGCAACGATAATCAAAGAGAGGAGATGATTTGAAACACACAATAGAGTTAGCGGCGGCTGACTTGGTTCTTCCTCAATCGGTACCTTTATGCCTCAAGTTTCTCTTCAGATGGGGAGAAGAGATAGTTTGCTGTGTACGGTGTATTGGGGACCATAACCTCTTTTATATTGGATGACCATTAAATATTTAATGGGTCATCTGGACATTCACTCATTGAGTTCATATCAACTAATTAAATATTTAATTAATTATCCAATTAAAAACCTAATAGCCTTATTACTTAATTTGATCACTAATCTCGAAATTGATAAATAGCTAATATAATTATTATTACGATATTTGCCCATAATATTGAAATATAATAAAAACAATAAAATATTCCAACAAGATGCACATAATAGTTATCATCATATGCAACCAGTACCTCATTCTATGCTATGTTTCACTAGATTTCATATCACATAAAATCGTCAACAAAGGCGTTTCCCTAAAAAAAAAATCTTGAAACAAAAACTGAAATTTCAAGAGCAAATTACACATCAAAATATTAATGTTTTGCTTCCAGTGTAGATTTCATTTGTCTTTTCTTATGTGAACATCTGTAAATGTTTTTTTAAACTTTTTGTCAAAAGAAAAACATATTGTTTTTAACTTTTTCAATTATCAATTATGATCATTTAAAGATATTAACAGCAAATAATTGAAAGAAGTGGCCCTGCTCAAATAACTATTCATAACATTATTATTCTTAGACGCCAAATTTGACTACGTCATTGGATGACATAGATCCCTTGGATTGCTCAAAGGCCCCTCAACAGATTAGGTTGTAACTTGCGATCATCTTTTTTTGTGTGTAAAATCTAATTAGGTAGTAACTCACGATCATCATGTTCATATATATGAATAATTTGAGGCATGAGAAAATCCAGACATTTAGAACATGTGGGGCTAAAATTAACAATAATGCAAACTACTTCCTCCGTCTCTAAATTATAGTCGTTTAAGGTTTGTGCACGATTATTAAGGAAATGATTAATTGTGTTGATTTCAATGGTAAAATTAATATCATTTACTAAAATACCCTTATTATTTGTACTTAGTGGAGTAGTTAAATTGGATGAAATTCAATAAATAAAGGTATAATAATGGAAAAATATAATAAATGCTATATTGGTATTCTAAAGTGACAATCATTTTGAGAAAAAGAAAAAATGCTAAAGAGACTATTATTGTGAGACAGAGGGAGTATATTAAAAATAAGAAGGATTTTTCCTATCACATGTTAAGAAATTTAAAATGGTAAGTTTGTCTTGTAAATTGTGTATTTTATATTAAATAAATAACTTTATAATAAATAAATGATGTTATTCAATGAAAAGTTACTACTTAGTTGCCTTAACACTAGAAGTTGAAGAGTGTTGTCTTGATTTCTTCCTTTGCGCATGCAACGCATCCATATCACGCACATCAATATAATGTTTATTGCAAAATTTAATAACTTTAGATATTAGTTCTTCTCATCCCTCATTTCTTGTAATTATTTTTTGGTATCATTAACAAATGACAAAACATTTAAAAGATCTTATTTTTAACATGTATTTTTTTATTATACAAAAATAAATAAATTCATGTGGGACTTTAGCCACACATAGTCAAAGTGTACATCCGCCGTTGATTTGAGGGGTCTATTGAACAACCGTCACGTTGTTGTGGTGGTTGGGTCAAGTCTTTGTTTTGGGCTCATCCACTAATGTGACATCAATTACAACAATCATACTTGGACATCCATTTTTTTTAAACCTGCCTGATATATGGTTAATCATGTTAAAAAATATGGTTAATTTAGTGTGTGTTTGGTATGGCGGTGGCGAGAATTGATTTTAATAGAATTGAGTTTGAGAGAATTGATTTTGGTTAAAAGTGAGTTTGAGGTGAATTGATTATGTTTGAATACACTTGTTTAAAAGTGATTCTTATGAGTTGATGTTGTTTGGATAGTTTGAATCAAAATTGATTTTGAATGTAAAATGATCAAATTATCCTTTTAATTATATTTAAAACTAAATATCATTTTCATTTTAGATAATTATTTTAACGTCATTTTTATTGATTCATGAATTCATTTTAAATAGATAGTAGTTTATAAGAGTTTTTTTTTAATTTGTTTTATAAATTGTATTATTTTTAATATAATATAAGAATAAAGGGTGTCAAAAGAAAACAAACGTTTGTAAGATATTTAAATGGGTTTATAAAAATAAAAATAAAAATAGAATGGGCCTGATTTGGATTCTTTGTTCTCTGAAGCAATGAGAAGCCCATTGATCTTCCTTCCCTGACCTTTAGAAACGACACTGTAGCAAGAACCAAGCAGGGAAAACGCATCAGAAAAACAGGGGTAAAATTGGAAAAGAATTTGGGGCTTCTGCAAAATTGATTCTAAAAATGCAGAAGCTTGGAATTGCAGCTTCAGTTCAACCCGCGTTTGGAAATGAAAACGTAGTTTCAGATCCAGTTTTAATTTTCCCCAAACATGGCAGAAAAGATGGAAACCGCGTTTTGAGGCGGAAACGTGGTTTGGGGAGCGAAAAACGCTCTACCAAACAAACGCTTAGTTTATTGCTTAATTCAATTCACGGTTAAAATTATCGTTAATCCAACTACATTAATTAACCACAATTTTCAACGTGAATTGAATTAACCACATTTTTCTCCGTGACTAACCAAATGTCAGTGAGTGTAAGAAAAATATTTTTGTATCAATTATGAAATCAACTTTATCAATATCATGTTTGTTATTTTCCATATACAAGGGTAAAATTCTACCATGGAGGTGAAAATCGTTTGAAACTTAAGCTACAAGGACCGATATCATCTTTCAAAAATGGAAGTTTACGGCCTTTATATTGTCTTCATATTTTCAGCTCGACAAAATTAAAGGAAAACAAATATACATACCTCAAACCTAAACTGATATTATTTTTGCCGAACCAACCCTAACCATGTCACTAGCCATAACCATAACGACAAGGAGGACAACGAGGTTTTACTTCTAACAACATCATCATATTAGAGTTTCAAATAGTTTAGAATAAATAATGGTCCATCAGGGGATGCTTGTGTATTTTTATTTATTTATTTTTTTGGTAACCGAGGTTTGAACACCGAACCTTACATATATTATACATTGTCCATATTAACTTTGGTTACCCAAGTTTGATTTTATGTGAAATAATTTTTTTGTTTGACTTACATTACTTTCACTTCGGATACTTGATCCCGTCTCTCAAAAACTAAAGGATTAACATCAAAAAACAATAGTACCATTTTTTGATACAATCCTCTATATTGTTCTTGTTTTTTTGGTATAATTCATTTTTGTTGCTTTAGGTGTATTTCATGAAATACATTTTGTATAAATAATAGTTATTGTGATTTTTTTTTGCTCAAATTTATTATTAGTTTTAAATAAAAAAAACTATATATGACTACCTTATAAAAATATTGCTAGCTTCGCCATTGGCTCCGTAAACAATTAATTATCTTGGTCAACAAAGAAGCATTATTACTATTACTGTCCATTCACATGTGAGTGTTCTTGAGTCCTCCAAAAACAGTACTGTTGTCCGTGCATCTGTGCATTCACATGCTATGTCCTCTTCAGTCTTAACTCCTTAATTGCAATAACTACTATATCCATCCTTGAATCATCATAGCTCTGTAACTTTCTTTGAATCTTCATATGCAATTTCATTTACATGTTTTTTCCTTTTGCTGCTTTACCCACCAATTATTTGATACTTGTGGCCGGTGGCATATTGTTCTAAACTTCTTCGAAAAAATCTTATAAAATATATATTTAAAAGATATTATTGTAAATAATTGAAAGAAGCGGATTATTGGTGTGAGCAATAATATCATATTTTCTTATCATTTACGTTCATACCTTCATTTAGTAAAGGCTATACTTATCACCAAATGACTCATGAGAGAACTTTTACTATCTCTTTCCTAGAGTAAAAATGTACATAACGATTCCTTTTTCTTTCTATCAATTATTTTGTGGGATGTGGATCCATTAATCACTGATGAGCTTTGCTTTCCAGCTTTCAAATAAGTCTTCTTGAGTCTACCTTTACCATATGCACTGCCAACCATCCAAAAACATTACTGTTATCCATTCACATTCCTTCAAAAACTTTCTCTCAAAACTTCATTTACAACTTTCTTCCTTGCAAATTAACTTTACCAATCAAACATGGCTGCAGCTTTGGTTGGAGGTGCGTTTCTCTCAGCTACCATTCAAACCATAGCAGAGAAGCTTACCTCATCAGAGTTTCGTGGTTTCATAAAAAACACAAAGCTCAATTACTCACAACTGGCTGAGTTGAAAACAACACTGTTTGCTCTTCAAGCTGTGCT
>Ga0228711_1000783_pt1 | contig 42513 bp, 16 predicted proteins | sample MedpolnodulmetaG_2_FD_177996 | JGI IMG/M metagenome (GOLD analysis project Ga0228711, IMG submission 177996) | Root nodule microbial communities from Medicago polymorpha collected in Santa Monica, California, United States - brown nodules | ecosystem: Host-associated > Plants > Roots > Nodule...
TTTTTTTTCCTAGTTAATAAGGTTTTACAAACGAAGTTCATAAATGAAAATTTTTAGAGGGAATAAAAGCTTAAAAAGATATTTTAGGGGGACTAAAATCAAATGTTGTATATTTAGGAAGACTGTTTACCTATTTAACCCAAAAAATTATTATATAAAAAGTAATATTTTTTAAAATTGATAGTTTACATTAGATACAAACATAAATTCAACATCGCTACAAAAGAAAAAGATAAATCTACGAACAAATCACAATATCCAAGTTAAAAACATAAAACAATAAAAATGCTTAAAAATAATATGACAAATTCAAAGTAATAGGAATATTCATGCATCCGAGTTTGCAACTTTGACTACTTAATCATTGGTTTATTTAGAAGTTTATCGAAGCTAGTCAATTGAATCAGATAAAAATCACAATAAGACAAGAAATAAAGCGAACACCCCACAGGATTAGAAATCAAACAATTGCACATACACTATAAAATCAGTCTGAGAACCACTTATTTAAATCAAAGAATGGGAAAAGTTGCAGTGTTGATAGTTTTGCAACGAAACCATATGAATTAAACTTCTCAATTTGTCACGGATTAGACGTCCCTAAGCAATACTCCTAGAAGAAGGGAAAAATGAGACATCAACATTCATCTTGTAATAACATGGCAAGGTTTTTTCCAATGCCAAGGGATTTCTTGCATGGCTTCCATGCTAGAGGCACTCAGATAAGTCCAGTTTTGATTAAATGTGATTGATGGCTTCATAAGAGTTGGAGTATATATAATGCCCGTGTATAGGGTTTGAGAAAACATTTTTTTTTTAAATCTTTCCCGAAGCCCAAACCGAGATGCAGGGTCGGCCTAAGGGCCAAGTAACTCAAGGAAGGGTTTTTGGCCTCAAAATTTTGGGTGAAAATAAAGGTCTCTAAAAAAGTTATTTGGTTATAAGTATGAGTAGTATATTATATGACAGATAAATTACAAATATTTTTATAGCTTAACCGATTATCAAAAATGTCTCAATTACTTTTGATCATGAATTCAAATTTTGGTCTTCACAAAATTTATTTTATATAAATATTATGTTAAAACATATTTTTAAAGACATTAAATTTTTTGTGTTAGGCCTCTAATCTGTTAGGCCGGCCCTGCCGAGATGCCGGTGAAGATATTGCATCGACAAGGAACATATCATTCTTTTTGAGTACTCAAATTCTAATCTATCCAATCATAAGTACCAAGGTTAGGTAGATGTGTCAAATGTCCTGATTAATGTAATTTTCCCAAAAAATTCACGAGCTAATTGACATCGAGGGCAGAGAGAGCATGTGGCATCCCCTTTTTCACACGTTGAATTGGTGAGGAGGTTACCATAGGCCAACTTCCAAACGTGAGCCTAGATTCGACTTGGCTCCCATTATGTTTTATTTTCTTGTAAAATTATGTTAAGGAATCTAAACTTATAGTTTTCCCAACGAGTATAAATACCTAATTAGTCTTTGAAATTGTAGCATTGTGAAGTTCTAGTCCCTCGCGCTTGCAGTATTGATATCCTAAAATTTTAATCAAATCCCGTCCATCCGTTGGCATTTTGTAGGGATGAGAATGTCATTAAGTTAATAATATCATAAATGAATTTGAAACTAAATAAAAAAGCCAGTGATGCATTAGATAAAGATTCAAACATTTGGACGAACTTGATTTACATGTTGCAATTTCAGAGATCAATTAGGATTATTGCTAATGTGGAGGACTAATTATTTAATCTTTCGCACATGATGTGAGAATTGCTTTAAGTCCCTGTTTCTATTACTCGGACCTGAGTGCTTCAAGTATTCTAAACTTGCATTTACATTTTTAATAGAAAACTTGCATTTATTTTTTTATGGTTTTCACTTAATGTCCTATTTCGCCTAGTTTTTTGTCATGTACTTTAGTTCATCACTTCATCTCTTATGTGTACTTCTGCATAATGTCGTTCTTCATATTACTTTGACTTTATTATATGTAGTTCTCTTTTCTTATCCTTTTGCTAATCTAAAATTGTCCGCTTCTAATTTGACATTAAAATTGTTGGTTAAAATAAAGTTTTTTATGAATTAAATTACCACACTACTCATCAAATTTAATAACGTTAAGATAGTTGGAAGTTATCTGGAGTTAATTAAAGGAGTTAAATTTAGTTAGGTGGTTGTAGTTAGTTAACCACCATAGTTAAGTGGTTATAGTTAGTTAACCACTTTAGTTAGTGTCGTAGAGAACTATAAACGAGCCATTCCATTGTATCTCGATGATCTTTAATCAAAATATTTCTATGTTAATCTCTTTCTCAATCAAAGCTTTATGGCACTGCGACCACTCAAATATGGTGATACCACCATTTTCACTTTTTGATTTCTCCTCAATTAAAATATTGAAAGAATATTTATATGCTGTTAAGATCATTCTTAATTCCTACAGGACATTATTATTCCAAAAAGGGACTATGATCTTAATAGTACTCTTTATTCCGAAGGAACTTATATTATCGAAGGGACTATGTTTTTAAGACCATTCTTAATTCCGAAGGGACATTAAACCGAAAAGGGACTATGGTCTTAAGAACACTCTTAATTCTGAAGGGACAGAAAAAATGAGATGAAGAGAAGAAAGACTCGTCAACACAAGTCAAGAAAGGGAGAAGAGAGAAAGAGTTCCCGACAACTCAATGAAACTCTTTGGTGTATTTTTTTGAACTGACTAGAGTCCTCTATTTACATAGAGATTCTGTAACTATTTTAGCAAAAATTGCGACAACAGTTTCAATAGGTGATCATATTAAAAGTTCATATACGCAACAAAATAAACAAAGGACTCATAATAACAGATAAAAGTAAACTCTCATTTTTGTCCCTGAAAGTGTTAAGTTGAGCAAATAAGCAATGAAGAGGTCATCGCATCCGGCCTAACAATTTCGGCATTTTTTCAGTTGACTTAGGACTTATGGATTAGTAAGATACTACCAGACAACAACTCGTTTAATTTATCACAGACAAATATAAATTACTACACACATTTGAAAAGATAATATGCAATATTTAATATTTTTTTTTTAAATAATCTAGCGGCAAGATTTTACTTTTTAAGGTGAATAAGTGAGAAATCCTGAATTCAAACCCCGACCCCTACTTATGCAATGCAATGCACATACCAGTTGAGTTACGCTCACGAAATTTATAAAATATTATGATATAATAATCAATATAGTTTGAATAAAAAATTATGTTAAATTTATTTAAATAGTTAATATATTACTATCAAAATCATGTGTATTTAGACAACTTTAATATTTTGAATGCTTTTAAATACTCCCTCCGTCCCAAATTGTATGTCGCTTTAGAGAAAAAAATTTGTCCCAAATTATATGTCGCTTTACAATACCAATGCAACATTAATGTTACTTTTCCTATTATAACCTTAATTATTTATTTCTCTCTTCTTTCAATTCTTTCATTTATCTTTCCCATATTATTTATTAAGGACAATTTTGTAAAACAACTCATAATATCTCTTTTCCACACAATATTAATTGCATTTCTTAATATATGTGAAATGACCAAAACGTCATACAATTTGGGACAGAGGGAGTATATTATTATCAAAATTATGTGTATTTAAACAACTTTAATATTTTATCAAAATTATGTTTATTTAGACAACTTTAATATTTTGAATGCTTTTAAAAAATTTATAATAAATTATTTCAAAAAGAAATCTTATAATAAATGTTTTACATAATATTAATATTCTCTAGCTCTAAAAATACTTATTGTTTTACTTTTATAATAAAATACTTATAATTTTGAATAATTTATGTGAAAATTTATTTTATTTCTTAACTAGCACCTTAATCCTATAATTTTTTAAAAAAAAAAACTTAGTCAAAACTATATATAATATACATAAGAAAAATACAGTGCATTTTTACTTCGTATTCAATGTCATATTATATATAATTTATGTGAATTTCTTTTTATTTCTTAACTAGCACCTTAATTCTATAATTTAAAAAGCCTTAGCCAAAAATAAATATAATATACATAAGAACAATGCAATACATTTTTTATTTTGTAATTAATGCCATTTTAAATATTTTATATGTGAAAATCTATTTAGAAAAAAAACTAAGTCAAAACTAAATATGATATACATAAGAAAAATACAGTGCATTTTTTACTTAGTAATCAATCTCATATTATATAATTTATATGATTTTCTTTTTATTTCGTAACGTTAATTCCATAATTTAAAAAGCTTTAGTCAAAACTAAATAATTAAATAAGAAAAATGCAATGAATCTTTTTGGCTTAATTGATCTGTCAGTCCCTTAATTTATTTCTTTTATTCAATTTGGTCTCATAAGTCTTAATTTTCTCAAACACATCCCTTAACTTATATTTTTTTACTCAATTTGATCCAATTTTGATAATTTTAATCCCCTAAAAAAAAAGACCGTTGAATTACGGAGGTCTATCAGATTGTATAGTGTATCACCAACACTTAATTTTTTTACTTCATTCTTCATTCACAACATCGCGTGCATCACCAACATTCAACATACACCATTCAACAGTCACCAAATTTTACAGTGTATCCCTCATCTTCATCTTCATTCAACATACACACACTCCACACTTGATCTCATCACAACATCACCTGCATCACCAACAAGTTCATCATCATCTTCTTCAAACAAACTCAGCCCATTAAACTGAAGTGTAGCAATAGATCTGGCTCTATGATATTCACCATCTCTCTTAGATCTTAAAGTATAATTTCCACTACTAACTTGATTCAAATCACACCCTTCAGCAACAAATTCTTAAAAAAAACAAAGACAAATCCATTTCAAACATGATGAACCTGTTAAAACAAACCATAAAATGGTTAATGAAAACCGTAACACCGTAAGGTCGGCGCAGAGGGAAGTCACGACGGTGTGTCAGGAATTAACGGTGGTGTGGCGGCGGAGCAGGAGGTAGTAACGACAGTGAATGATCTGCAGAGGTTTCAAGAAATTGCAAGAGCATAATTCTGCAGAAGCACAAATCAAATCTTACTAAAGATGAAAAATTGCAAATTAGGGAACACGAATCAAATTCACAGAACGGTGAATCAAAACGAATCGCAACCAATAAACTCAATCAACAACGAAGGAAGAATAACGCACCAAAAATATTTGGAAGAAGATGAAATGGTTGAAGCGGAAAACGTTTTTTTTGCAGCGCTTGATACTTTCAAGAAGAAGAAGAAGAAATCGGACAAGGACAAGAAGAACAAGGGTTCTTCCAAATCAACCAAATCGGAATTGGAATCGCAAGCGTTTTGGGCTCCGACACCGTTGAATTCAACCTCCTGGGATGATGTTGATGACGATGATTATTAGTTTAATAGTGGTAGAGCTAGAGGCTTTGATTTGTCATCTCTTCAAATGAACCTAAGAATTGTTGCATGTATTGTTTCGTAAATTTGGATATATTGTCGCATGTATTGTTGATTCTTTCTTTCAGATTACGGAGGTCATCTTTTCCAAATTTACGGAGGCTTTGATTTGTCATCTTTTTAATTTTATTTTATGAAAATAATGAAGGATGAATGAAGATGAAGATTAGGGAAGAAGATGAAGATGAGGGAATAAATTGGGTGTTGGTGATACACTATAAAATCTAATAGACCTCTGTAATCCAACGGTCTCTTTTTTTAGGGGATTAAAATTATTAAAATTGGACCAAATTGAATAAAAGAAATAAGTTAAGGGACGTGTTTGAGAAAATTAAGACTTATAGGACCAAATTGAATAAAAGAAATAAGTTAAGGGACCGGCAGGTCAATTAAACAAATCTTTTTTCTTTTGAAGAATACAGTGAATCTTTTATTTCGTAGTCAATGTCCTTTTAAATAATTAATGTAAAATTTTATTTTATTTCATAACTAACACCTTAATTCTATAATCTTAAAAACCTTAGTCAAAACTAAATATTAATATATGTAAGGAAAAAACAGTGCATTTTTTATTTCGTAATAAAAATTATTTTACGTCACTTTAGAAAACACTTTTACCAAAACCTTACACATATACGTAAACTAAATTTATAATATTATATGCACATGCAAAACAAATCATTATTATATTTAATTCGTCAATCATTTCTTTTATAGTAACGGTTATTGTCAACGTCTCGTAATCGAAACGTTGTACAACACGTGAGAAATGAAAGTAAGAAAAGAAATATATGCACATGCAAAACAAATCGACGTATCCTAGCATAGTTTCTTATCTCTTGTGTCAGTCACCGGATACTAAACCACTATATTAAATACAAACAAGGATAAAGTGACAAAACCAAATTACATAATTAATCAATATTAAATTGATTTCTTGACCGAATCGTGATAAGATTAAGAGTAATTAATTTAGCAGAGGATGCGTATGCATAAAATTTTGTGCCGGTTGTTCCCTTTTTCCTTTTTCTCTTACTTAATCGGTGACATGACTTTATTTATATATTCTCACCCAATTTTGTGATAGATACTATATGAAATCATCAGATCTCAAGAGGAGTGATTCATTGTAAACATTATTGCATGAATTTCTCCAAATGAGTTTGGTTTTTGGTGTTACTGAGACATGTTTCATAATTATTTTAGCATAATTGAATGTTCATAGATTCTTCTTCAATCCTTCTTCAATTACTCTATCTTCATTAACATCACCTTCATCACTCACCCGTTACTGTCACAAGGTAATTCAGAAACTGGATCTATGCTTCTGTTTTTTAATTTGTCTTAATTTAATGATGTGTTTTTTGTTCATAAAAGACATTTATGTTTCATATGTCCTGTTTCATCTGTGAAAATGAACCTTAATTAATTAAATTCAGTGTCCTGAAACAGTCCCTGTCGGTTTTTGTGTTTTATTTTTCATCTTATGAATCATTTTCAACAAGTTTTTTTTTTTATTGTACAGGGCAAAAATGGAGTTTAGAGAAACAGAGAAAAAAGAGGTTAATTCACAGATTCCATGGCTACCCACTACACCATATAAGCCAATTGCTCAAAGACCAGTGCCGATCTACACTCCTGGAGAGAGAAATCAGCTCAACTCTCATATCAATGGTGAATTTGCATCTTTTGAGTCTTCAAGCGGTGGAGGTGTTAACAACCGTCCAGAATCTGTGGCTGTAACATTAAACATTGGTCATGAAAATGCCAGAACTCGGGTACCGATATCGTTCGATAATCCGGGCTCGAGTAATAGTTTTGCTGAACTTTTGGCTCAGGCTGAGGCTCCTGCATCAGCGGCATATTGCACTTCACCATATGGATATTTAGGGGACCAATTTGTTCCTGGTGTATTGAACTTGAACCCACAGTTCAACAAAAGTTATGCATTTCTTGGCCAGCACAATATTTATCAGCAACAACTCTTCAACAATTTCATCTGTGACAATTACCAAGATCCTCAGGGTAAGAACAATAAATTTTGGTTTTTTATTGCCGGATTTATGTTCCCGGAGTTTTGACAGTTGATTAATCAGTTATTGGTTATTGTCTTGCACGAAATGTTTTAAAAACTGAACCGGACACTAACCAGTGAGATGTCAGGTCACGGTTCAACGTTTGTTTCGAGAGACAAAACGTTGAACCATAAACAATGTCAGGTCACGGTTGAATAGTCATGCTTGGTAAACATTGTCTATGTGCACTATATTTTCCTATAATCCATTTTATTATCTCTAAGAAACCCTTGCATAACTAGTTTTTCACCAAAAACAGTTTTTTTTTTACTTAGATTTTCCTGACTTTAATAAATCCTTGGACCAAGGTGTCCCGTAGGCACCGGGTCTAGCCCAATAATTTTCAACAGTGAGACTTAAAACAAGTTTTGATAAATGAACCTTTTTTGTCGCACGTGACCCTTTTGTTTATAAAATCTTATAAAAAATAATGTTTTTTTTTGACAAAATAAATAAATAATGTTTTTGTATGTGGCTCTTTTGTTTATAAAATCTAATAAAAAATAATTTTTTGTTGTTAGCTCGAAAGCTAGAGCTTTAGTAGCCTTACACCGGGGCCCACCGGTGTCGGCCCGGGTAGGCACACGCACAATATCCACTGTTATATTAATTTTTATTTTTTATTCATTTTTATTTTCTTTTCACATCCTTACAATAAGTGATCAGTGTCGGAGTGTATGGTTCTAACTTCTGCATTTAAATGATGTCCTAACAACAGGCACACCGCACTTGGCTTATTATAACAAGACCGATTCCCAGGTTGCTCGGCCTCCAGAAAATAACATAACATCAAAAGACAAACAAGTTGTGGAGACACAAATAAACATGGAACAATGGGATCAAAGGGAAGATAAGAGTAATGCCTCAGCCACTATGTGCAACAGTTCACACAACAAACTTTATGACCCTGTTGTAGACTTGGCTGCTGTTTCTACACCAAGCAAAGAGAATAAGAACCACAATAAGGAGATACACCATGTTATTGATCTTAATGAAATACCCCAAACAAAACCAAAAAGAAGAAAGCATCGCCCCAAGGTCATAAAAGAAAGCAAACCCAAAAAAACTCCAAAGCCAGCCACTCCAAAGCCTGATCAATCAAAAGAAAACTCAACTCAAAAGAGGAAGTATACAAGAAAGAAAGAACCAAATGCAACTCCAGCAAAAGTGTCAGGGGAATGCACTGAACCGTTGATGTCAGAATCTGCCAAAAAGACATGTAGAAGGTCCTTACACTTTGACATTCCAGAGCAACCAACAGATGGAAATTCTGCGTGTAGGGAAGAAAATGCAACTACACATTTTGGTGGAGAAATTAGCATAGAGGTTCAGGAAACACATGTGTTAAATAATCACATGACATTACATGAAGATGCACAAGCCTCCAGCAGTAACAGAAAACTTTCAAGTACAGGGTCACAAGAAGTTGGTTCCAAGAAAAAGCTGTCTGCTACCACTAAGCAAGCAGACAACGGTAGCATTAATCTGCTTGGGGCACAATATAATCAAATGCAGGCATACCAATCAAAGTATTGGCTTCAATTTCCGAATGTTCAGAAGAAAAAGAGAAGTGAGAAGGGGAAATTTTCAAATATTCCCAATACATCTTCCATGAATGCTGCTCAAGATGTACAACTTCCAACATGTTCTGAAGAAAATGCGAGATCACATCCGGATGCATCAACTTCTAATGTGTGGACTACTGCTTCTGCTTCTGAATATGAAACAGCGCAACTCCTAACCATGCTCAAAGTTACAGAAATAGCCACCCATGACAAATCTCGATCACTTGAGTACAATTTATTTTCAGGACAGAGCAGACCAACCAAAAAAAGATCGAGAGTCACTACCAGAGCTCATGATTACACTTCTCTGAGCAAAATTACAAACTATGATGCCAAACTAACTAATATTGTGAACCCAGGCAGTTCCGAAAGACAAACATTTGAGGATGCAGAAAGACCACAAACCGGCATTGATGCTCTAGTTGCGGAGATGCGTGCATCACTCACAAAAAAGAAACGGAGTAAAAAGAGAAGTACTCCAATCAGTTCGACATATTCTTGCCTAAATGAAATGCAACATCATCTGCCCTTGCACAACTCATTAGGTATTTTAACTGAAACTTTGATTTTATTTTTTTTTGGTTAAATATTATAACTGTTACAAAACAAACAATTCTACCATGTAGTTTGTCCTAATGAAGACATTGATTGTTGCAGGTGTTGCTTGCGGAGAGAGCTGGAAAAACATACCTACTGTGGACAGATTAACACAGCAGTTTAGACACCTAAGCATATATAGAGAAGCTAGAGAGCTTGTATTATACGGGCAGAATGCACTTGTCCCTTACAACTGGCAAAATGAAAAACGCAAAGGTCGGGTTCATGAAAATGGCACCATCATTCCCTACGAGGGCATGTTTGATCCCATCAAGAAACAGCGCCCACGACCTAAAGTTGATCTTGATGAGGAAACCAATAAAGTGTGGAAGCTTCTGATGTTGGATATAAATAGTCATGGGGTTGATGGAACAGATGAAGACAAGGCCAAATGGTGGGAAAATGAACGAAATGTTTTCAGAGGAAGAGCAGAGTCATTTATTGCACGGATGCATCTTGTTCAAGGTATTATAAGATTTGAGGGAGAATTGATATTTAATTTCCAACAATTTTTGTATCTAGAATATTCTGTTCTGTAATTCTGTTACAAATGGGGTTGACTAGATATATATTCTGTATGAGAGTAGTATTTGTAAAGCTTGCTCAGCAAGCCAGAACTATTGTTTTAGTTTGTTAGTTGCTTGTGCCAAGCTTTACAAATACTAGAAGCTTTACAAACACTATTATCTGAAATGTGCATATCCATTGTGCATGATTTGGTTACATGGTTAGCGTGTTAACAAAAAATAATGCATATTCAACAGGAGACCGACGCTTTTCTCGATGGAAAGGATCAGTGGTGGATTCGGTGGTTGGAGTTTTTCTCACTCAAAATGTCTCGGACCATCTATCTAGGTATAAGTTATGCAAGCTTACTTACAAAGAAACATGCATTAAAACATATGATTCACCACTTTCTTTTTTTCTTTTATGTCGACAGTTCTGCATTCATGTCACTCATTGCTCGATTTCCCCTTAAGTCAAGCAGCATGTTCGATACATGCCACGAGGAAAGTGCAAGCATGATAGTCAACACACCAGAGGTGCAAATTGTGGAACCAGAAGAAAATGCAAAGCTGGATGAAATAATATTGAATCAATCTGTTCAAGAATTGAGTTCTATGACAAAAGACATCATTGAACATTCTGAAGAAAGAGAAACTGTTGACAGCAACAGCATTGATTCCTGTGGAACTACTGGGAGCCTAGATAGCTTAAAAGATGTATCAAATTGTAAACTGTCAGAACCAGCTCAAAGAAATATTATGGAACATGGTACAATGGAATTTGTTAATCCATTGACTGGGGAAGGGCAAGAAAATTCATGTCATGGGGGTATTAGGAAAGAGTCCAATGCTTTATTTTCACCCAATTGCTCCATTGTTACATCTCAGTTGTCTGGAGATTTTTCAATTGATCAAAATCCTGAGAAGATAGGATCATTCTCAGACAGCAACACAGAAGTAGAAGATCGGTTAAGCACAGCTGAATACAATTTTTCCAACAGGACTTCTTTCAGTAAGCTTTTAGGAATGGCAAATTCGACCCAGTTACATGAAGTTAACAGTCAGAGAAGCAATCCAACTGAGAATTTGAGAGATTTATATGGTCAACTTGTAGCTATGAGGCATGACAGCTTGGAAGAGAACTTGGAAAAATCAAATGTTACTCAAAGCTCCTTAGAAGCAATCATGACGCAATGCAATGGCCATAATTTGAAAATGACTCCCAACTCTGAAGTCCATGAAGTCAACTTCTATAAACCTCTCAATGTTGAAGCCTCATCAAGTGGCTCCTCAAAGAATACAAATGAAAATAACAAAAGCTGTGGTACTCCAACGGAATCTGAAAGCCAAGCTGCAATTACCGACTCTCACAGCATGCTATCCCAAGTCCCTCTTCAGCAACATAGTGATCACCAGCAGCACAAAGTTTTCCACATTTCTGGACAAAGTAAAGATCTTATGGAGAAATCAAAGGAATCAGATTTTGGTGACCACAACTATGCCATGAGGAATGAAAACAGTAAGTTAGATTCTGCCCCTGTAAAAAAATTAAAGGACAAGGAGCGTGGGAAAGAGAAGAAGGATAACTTCAATTGGGATAGTTTAAGAATACAGGCACAAGCTACAGCTGGGAAGAGAGAAAAGACAGAAAGCAACATGGACTCATTGGACTGGGAAGCTGTGAGACGGGCAAACGTCAAGGAAATTGCTGATGCAATCAAAGAGAGGGGCATGAACAACATGCTTGCTGAACGCATTCAGGTAGAACCTAATATCCATGAAATATTATTTATCTACAATTCTACATTTTGCTGGAAAAAGAAAACCTTTCAACACAGCTTATGTCAACTGATATCTTATGCAGAGTTTCCTGAATCTACTCGTTGAAAAACACGGGGCTATTGATCTCGAGTGGCTTAGAGATGTTCCACCTGACCAAGCAAAGTAAGTCCAGAGATTAATTGAACTGCTTTATTCAAATTGTACTTCTATACATATCATGTTAGCTTGTCATCATTACATAGTTGATGAAACCAACATCCTGATTTCTTACAAATACAAATAGATGCATACTGATCAAGCAGTTAGACCTACTACACCCAAGCAGAAAAAATGCATAATGTTAATTCAATTTATATATGCAGAGAATTCTTGCTCAGCATAAGGGGATTGGGATTGAAAAGTGTGGAGTGTGTGCGACTATTAACACTGCACCATCTTGCTTTCCCGGTACGCTGAAAGTAGAAGTGTGTAGTTACATTAATATGGAATATATTTTAACAGTTATTGTTGTGCAATAGGTGGACACAAATGTTGGGCGTATTGCAGTGCGATTGGGATGGGTACCTCTCCAGCCATTGCCCGAGTCACTACAGTTGCATCTTCTAGAATTGTAAGCAATACAAAAGTAGATCGAATAAGGAAGTAATTCGATTAGAAAAAAGCTAACAATATCGATCTGTGCAGGTACCCGGTGTTGGAATCCATACAAAAATATCTCTGGCCCAGGCTGTGCAAGCTTGACCAAAAAACATTGTAAAGATTTATTTTCAGTTTCCAGTTAAAATATAGAAGTTTTTTTTATTAGTGTAGGTTTAGCAAGGCTAGTTTATCTAAGGGTTAAATTTTGACTTATGGCCTGAATGTAACTTTTAAACAATACCATGCAGTCATGCATTGCCATATCGTTTGAAGAGTTGGATTATGGTAACAAAATCTTATATTTTGACAAAATGGTAACAACAACTTAGTTATGTGGCAATACATGATTGCATGAAAATGCACACAAGTTCCCCGGTGACATTAGATAAAAAAAATAAACTCTCTATCTACTGATCATTTTTTCTTGTTTCATTTAAGGTACGAGTTGCATTACCAGCTGATTACATTTGGAAAGGTAAACTACATTTCTCATGCATCAGAAACTGACCATATTTTAGTAAAATCTAGTTTAAACTTAAACCAATGCATGCAGGTCTTCTGTACAAAAAGCAAACCAAATTGTAATGCATGTCCAATGAGGGGGGAATGCAGACACTTTGCCAGCGCTTTTGCAAGGTATATCTCTGAAAATATTATTTTGCACCCATCATGTTACCGACAAATAATGAGAAAAAATAACCTTCAATACATGACACAACACAAACCACTACTTGCTTTATATAAACTAGAAGGACTGCATATATTTATGTCAGAAGGATAGAGAACTTCAAAGAGCATTTTATCAAGTTTGTATGTCCCTTACTAAATGACTATTAAGTTTTATACATATGATTATATTGACAGCTTTCTAATTGCATTATCTTGTTGCAACAGTGAACTTAGGGAACACTTTTAACAGCTAAAGATCATGTCAATACCACTCTGAAAATTTAATTATATGCATGTATTCCAAGTTATGATAGACCAATATACAAATGTTAAATGCAGTGCAAGGCTTGCCTTACCAGGACCGGAGCAGAAGGAGCAGAAGAATTTAGTTATCGCAACTGGAAACAATGCAACAGATCAGAACCCATCAACAACCGTCAATCAGTTGCCTTTGTCTCTCCCAGGACTGGAGCAGAAGAACATTGAGATCACAACTGGAACCGATGCAACTGATCAGAACTCGTCAGTAGTCATCAATCAATTGCCCTTGTCTCTCCCTGAAAACAAAAACCAAACAGAAGAACTTCAACAAACAGCAGTGATCAGGCAACTTGAAATGAATTCTGAAATCAATAACTGCCAACCCATTATTGAAGAGCCAACGACTCCAGAGCCAGAGTGCTCCCATGTATCTGAAAATGATATAGAGGATTTTTTCTATGAGGAATCAAATGAAATTCCAACCATCAATCTAGACATAGAAGAGTTCACTTTGAATTTACAAAATTATATGCAAGAAAACATGGAACTTCAAGAAGGTGAAATGTCAAAGGCCTTGGTTGCTCTAAATCAAGAAGCTGCTTACATTCCTACAACGAAGCTGAAGAACGTGAGTCGGTTGCGCACAGAGCATTCTGTGTAAGTAAAAAAACCAACTCATCTCCAACTAGTTAATTGGAATGCTTAACTCTAACGTTGAAAAATATTCAAACTAATGAAATGTGGGGGGGAAAAAGAAATGAATACTACAAAGGCAGGAAAAACAAGTAATATATGATTTGCAACATATTAAATTTGAATCGTGTTAAGGTGGAAATTATACCCCGAAGAAATAGATAATAATCTCATCCAACATAAGATCTAGTATTTGACGTAGAGCTCTTGATATCCATTATCATAAAATAGATAAAAGTTCTGACAATTTATGTTGATATTTGTTTACCTTCTTGCAGTTATGAACTCCCAGATTCTCATCCTCTTCTGGAAGGGGTTAGTGATTGCTGGATCTGTTACTTAAAGTTGTGTTTATGCTATATGCTCAAATTATACCCAAATTATTATTATTTTTTTATGCAATACAGTGGGAAAAGCGAGAACCTGATGATCCAGGAAAATACCTTCTAGCTATATGGACGCCAGGTGGGACAAAAAAAATGATTTTTTTTATCAATAAATAAATTGACTACAATGCCCCTTCTAGATATGAATTTAGTTAGATTGGGTTGTAAAGTTAGTGTCAATATTATATGACATAATAAGTTGGGAAGCTTTACAATATGATTTAGTTCTCTAGTGTTTTCTAATTATTTTCAAAATACATTGATATGTACATCAGGTGAGACAGCAAATTCTATACAGCCACCAGACAGAAGATGCAGCGCTCAGGATTGTGGCCAGCTCTGTAATGAGGAGGAATGTTTTTCGTGCAACAGCTTCCGTGAAGCAAATTCACAGATAGTTCGAGGGACAATCCTGGTCTGAATGCTTAACCATGCAATGTTTATTAATTGTTACACATTATAGTATTAAAATAGAGGGTTGGGTGGGTGACTAATTTTCATATATAAATAATTCTTACACTGACTTGAAATAAATTATGAATAGATACCATGTCGAACAGCTATGAGAGGGAGCTTTCCGCTAAACGGCACCTATTTTCAAGTCAACGAGGTAAAGTGGTCTGAAATCTCATATCATCACATTTCTCCCCCTTTAATATATGTATATCTCTCTAAGTCAAGAAATTAAAAAATAAATGTCATTTTGAGGCAGGTTTTTGCAGACCATGAATCAAGTCTTAATCCGATTAGCGTTCCCAGAAGTTTGATATGGAACCTTGATAGGAGGACAGTGCATTTTGGAACCTCCGTAACAAGCATATTCAAAGGTAAACACTTAAAAGTTAAACTATTATAGCATATCTCGGAAAACTAAGTTGAATATGAGTTTTTTGTTAAATGCAGGTTTATCAACACCAGAAATTCAACAGTGCTTCTGGAGAGGTAAGATATAGTTCCCATATTATCTTGTGTGATTGAATATCCTTATTTAAACTTACTTTTACAAGTATAATAACCATAAACAGTTTGCAGACGCGCTAAGTAACCAAAGAACTAAAACTGATAAACTAGTTCAACTAGTGATCATCATGTGCCAACAGCTATCTATTGCTCTTTGGTTAAACCGTCTAATAATCTACAGAATAGTACTTGTTCAAAAAAACCTACAGAATAGTAGGGCAGTATTGAAGCATTTCACAATATGTGCTATACTGCCACATACTTATGTAAATGCTACTTAATTTGAATCTGCACCATAATTAAGTAACCTTATACAAACAAGGTCAAAAACATCATCCAAGCCATATAGACTGCATTAACAAACAGACATTAACATAACATGAACGTGAAGATATAACCGAACCTGTCTTAACAAATTAGTAAAAATGTTTTGCAGGGTTTGTCTGTGTGCGGGGCTTTGAAAGGTCAACGAGAGCACCCCGTCCTTTGATGGCAAGACTGCATTTCCCAGCAAGCAAGCTGGCCAAGAACAAAAAAGATTCCGCTGCGGCTGCGGCCAACTCACGGGGATCAAATTCAAACCCAAATGCAGAACAGCAACAGCCAGATTTTCTTGCCAGCATTCCCAACCTTCGACAGAACAGCGGATCATGAAAGCACATCATATTCATTCATCCTGTAATATGTGTATAACAACAACAGGGTCATTGCTGACAAAATTTCGGCCCGCCATGTCATGTTAAGAGACTGGGCAAATTTTTAAGACCAGGAACAAGAATGTATCATGGTAACAGGTAGGTAGGGTTTTAGCTTTCATGAAGAGGAATGCGATACATAAGTACTCTTGTAATATTAATTTTATGCTCCTCAGTTTACCGGTTCCGTTTGCACAATTCGTCCAAATTTTACTTATCCCCGTTTCATAAAGATACAGGAATTTTTTGGTTCTAAGTTCTAACCTGTTTCACTTAATTCCTTTGAGTTGTGTGTTTGACAGTAATGATTTTGAATAAACTTGGTTTTGTAAAATCAAACTATTTTTGTTACTGTTTTCGATCAAATTTTAGTTCGGAACTAAAATCAATTTGATTGGAGAGTAAAAAAAGTTGATAAAACTGCATTTGGAGCTAAGTAAAGTGAATCTGAGAAACGTACCTTGAAGTTTTGGGTTTAGAAAAAAAAAGCGAAAAACCGTGTTGTAGAGAAACGCGAAATGTATGGGAGTATAACTCCATTGTAGAAATGGTGAAGTCGTTGTTCTTAGCCAACTTGGTAGCTGGGAAGTGAATTTCGCTATTTTGCCGCCACAGTGCCATTTTCATACTCTTTTTCCCTCTCTTTCTCTTCTTTCTGTCGTCCTTCACCGATTGGGGCATTTTCTTTTTTGACTTTTCAATTGATTATTGTGATTTACGGTTTGGAGATGGTATAGTGGTAGGGCCGGACCACCCCGAGTAAGATGGGGAAAATTATATCATGTACTCCAACACTTGAAATGATGGGTAAAGATCATATACTGTGTAAACTGTCAATTCAGCATTGGATAAATTTGAACCAGTGGATCATAAATCTACGGTCAAGATTAACTACCGTATGGTACTGCATAGAACCATTACAGCAGCCAAACCTGATCCACTTGTATCTTCCCCTCTACAAACTATAAAAATTGAACTTTCAATTTTATCATTTTGTCATTTTTTTTCCTGCTTAATTGCATGTTTGATTCTTATATTTATTTTAGTTTTCAAGTTTGTCCTTCATGATTTAAAAGTTTTAAGTTGGTCCCTTACGTTTTAAAAGTTTTAAGTTTGTCCAAAACGTTACTCACGTTGGAATAAGTTAGTCTCTTCTACCACTTAAATTTAAAGATTCGGGTTGATAATATGGGTGATGAAACTTAACTTATTAAAAAAACCTGTTTTAAAATATTTTTTTAATTTCTTTTGTTTTATTAAACTCAATATCATGTCTTGGAAGAGAATAACTTATTCTAACATGATTAACGTTTTGGACCAACTTGAAACTTTTAAAACGTAAGGGACCAACTTGAAACTTTTAAAACATAAAGGACCAGCTTGAAAACTAAAATAAACATAAGGGATCAAACATGCAATTAAACTTTTTTTATTTGTCAACTGACCTAGTGGTTAGAGCTCACACAATTAAATTGTGAAAAAGTAGAACGTGTGGGGTTCGAACTCTAGCCCCCTGCATATAATATGCAATATCCCTACCAAACTAAGTTTACGGGAATATTTACGGTACCAAAAAGTTTATCAAATTTGAATAAATTTCAAAAACTTTGAGTTTATATTCTATAGTCAAATTTGTAAATATGGAAACACAAGGATTTTTGGAAAACAAATCGAAAAAACTTATCTCGAGTTTATTCAAACTTTTGCTATTGTTGGTAACTTGGAGATTTAGTGTATTATACAAAGTCTTGGTTTCTGGATTTAGTGAAATGGTATTGTCACCGTATGATGACAATATTAATTTGATGAAACCAAATAAATTTTTTATTGAAATCAATAAATTGAAAAGGAGTGTTGATGAATAAAGAGGAATCATAGATAAAAAATATTGGAATATTTATTTTGTTAGTGCTAATAATGTATGGTTATAGTGTTAAAGCGTTTATGAAAGTCGAATTTAGGGATTGATATTATAAGATGTGGTGGTGAAATCAGAGAATCGATTAAAGGAGAGTCGAAAAGATTTAAATGGGGGAAGAGAAAGGAGAGAGATGGAATTAGGTGTTCCTTAAAAAAGGAAGATGGAATTAGGTGTTGTGTTGTTAATGAATTGGAAGAGATGCGGTGAATCTCCAGTTAAGAGAAGAAAAAATGCACACAGAAGTATGGTTTTTTTTACCAGGACAAAACTTTTTTTTTTTTACAAAAATAAATGATATTCATTCATTCAAATTGATAGAGTATATCGATATAATGTAAATTCGTTAAAAACAAAAAAGATGAATCTACGAACAAACTCACAACATCCATGTTAATAACATAAAACGGCAAAGTACAAAAGCCTACACTTATGACTATATTCAAGTCTCTGGAATACTCATGTCTCCGGATCTGCAACGTTGATGACGCCAAAGTCATTGATTGGATCTGCACTGGATCTAAGCTGATCTGACAATCTGAACCGGACAAATACCTGAACAAAACAAGAAAGACAACAAAGGTCGCACAAAGACGACGAATAACACAACGTTGCACTAAGACGACGAAATCACGAAAGAGAAAACGAAATAGATGTGAAAATCACTTATTTTAATAAAAGAGAAAGAGAAAAACGAGTTAAAGGAGTGATTTTGGGTCAAATTGACCCTAAATCACCCCTCTTTGATGGATGAATGAAAAGAAACCAAGGTTTTGGTGATGACTCACAAGAGAGAAGGAGAAGAGAGAGACTTTAATTTATTTACATATCAATATTATTACTTTGATTACCAGGACAAAACTTAGATGTCCATATTTTACGTGATTCTGTATGTTCTTCACGTAAAATTCACCTTTTATAACTATAACAAACTTTTGAGAAAACAGTGGATTAAAAAAAAGGGGTGGTTGTAAGTATTTTATGTGAATAACTATACATAAAGCATGTGAGGAAATACACCTAGGCTTTTTCCTTCCGAAAAACTCGACCAAAGTTTTCTAGTGCGTTTTTAGGAAACATTTTTATGTGTTTTTGGGTTTACAAATTTAACTATCGAACAATTCAAGGTTAGGTTATCCGGAAATTTATTCAATTTCGATTTTTTTGTACCCTAAACATTTTGTGGGGGTGGAGTCAAATGACAAAGTGGTACTGTTGAAAATTATTATGGTTTACAGGGGTGAAGGTATAAATATAGGGGTATATAGTATAATTTTTGTAAGACGAGCTTGATCGGATTGGTCAAAGGATTCACTCGTTTTTACTCTACATTCGATTTGAAAGGACGAATGTTTTACGAACCTCTTCATTTGCTTACAGAACACTAAAAAATTTCAAAGTATCCCTCCAGTTTCTTACTTGGTTCCATGGGCGGTTCTATGGCCCGGACACTTGCCTAGGCTCCGGCCAATTTTTTTTGCAATTTCTTGTGTAAATCCCTATGAATTTCTTATATAAAGCCCTATAAATTGGACAATTTCTTTAGATTTTTTGATTATTTGCTTGCAATTTCTTATGTAAACTCCTTTAAATGCGTTGCAATTTTTTTTTGCCCGGACTTTACAATAATCCTGGCTCCGCCACTACTTGGTTCCCTCCACACGTCCCTAAGAAACTCACAAATATTCTTTCCTACAGTATCCCATGATCGTTGAAATAAACCCGCTTTAAATCTTCTTAAAAAAAAAATCGTTACAAATCCCCCGGGGTCGCGCCTTCCAATGGATCATGCTAAAAAGTGATGTTTTGACTTCCTCGTCACTAATTGACAACACAAGTTTTTCCATTGCATCAACACCAATTTGAGGATAAGAGACGTCTCTTTATAACCATTTGCCTCATGTTTCATTATAAAAAATAAAGTCTTGTAATATCCATTTATCAATGCTTGCAGGATAACTGGATCGTACATCCACAGTCTTGCATTATTACGAAGCATAACGACATTATTTCCTTTTCTCCCGTTCACAACCTTCAAGTGATAATATTGTGTATTACGATCTCGTCAACTAGCGATTTCGTCCTTGAACATTGAAACCACGTCAACTCTTCCCTTTTTCAAATTTTTCGCTAATTCATTCAGCAACTTTTTCTCGAGTCGAACAAAACCATTAGAACAGGACCCTGGCGCCAAACTTTTTTCAATACCATCAATCTGCAACATAATATTCCTTCTGTGATATAAAAGGGTATCCAACATGTTACACTTCCACCTCTCGACTTCTCTTTGAAAAATCACAAGATTTTTGAGAAATATCACTATGGAGTCCCAACAACTAGATATCATATATTTGTAGGAATTTTCCAATAACCAAGCACTTTCAAACTTAAATTGTTTTGGAGCAGCGTGTTGCATACCACCCTTAACACAATTATTGGACATAATTTGTTTACATTCCGATGGACAATTTTTGGACAAACTTTATTTACTTTTCGATCAACCTTTTTGAAAGACAAAATGCAAAAAAAAAAAAAAAAAATTCCTATAAATTACCCTTTGCATCTTTGTTATTCCCCCCTTATTACAAGCCACCAAATTTTATTTTTCAACGGAATATTTCTGAGAAACAATGATTGTGTTTTTAATCCAAAGTGATAAAATCTAATCTCGATCCCCAATAGTAATCCAGTGAGGAGAGTTTCACTCTACACTCGTGCGATTATAACACACACACTAATCGCCCATCGCAGCCTTTCTTCTACTCTCTCTCGATCCCTCTCTTCTCTTTCTCCCTCTTTTCTTTTTTTTTTCTTTTATTATTAATTTTCCCTATTCATTCATCAATATGAATTGGGGATTAGGGTTTATCTCAATCCTCATTGTACAATTTTGAATCAAATCTTAATTTTCAATTCATTCATTCACTCTCTCCACACTCTCAATAAAATCCGCACAATAATCAATAAGCGGAATGCAATTTTCAATTTTCAATTTCATGTTGTAAATCTAGTCTCCAAATTTTAGGGTTAGAATTAGGGTTTTAGATTCAATTTTTCATGAACATGGAAAACTCTCGTAGATCTTTAGATAGATCGAGAGAACCAGGTGCCAAGAAACCTCGATTGATCGATGAGCTACAACAAGGTTCCAATCCAACTTCACGAACGTTTCCTCAACGACAACAACCTACCTCTGGGGTTGCTTCGATGTTGTCGTCTGGTAGGTTTCGAATGAACGATAGAGACTCTGAAAGTAGTGATGGTGGCGGTGGTTACCACCCTCAACCACCGCCGCATCAAGAGCTGGTGACTCAGTATAAGGCTGCTCTTGCTGAGCTTACTTTTAACTCGAAACCGATAATTACTAATTTGACTATAATTGCTGGGGAGAATCTTTCTGCGGCTAAATCGATTGCTGGTGCTGTTTGTGGTAACATTCTTGAGGTGAATTATGTCGATAAATTGTTTTTGTTTTGTTTGTATCATTTATGGTTGATTAAAATTGAATTGTATTGTAATTGATTTTGAATTTGGAATGAGAAAGTGTATTTTGATTTGATTTGATTTTTCTGATGTGATTATATGCTTGTGCTATTGATAAACTGGGTTAGTGTTGTTTTCGGGTAGAGGTTTTATCATGGAAAAATGGTGAATGTTAATTAGAAAAGAAGGCGTTTGTGATTCATCCATTTTATAGTTGTTGGTAGCATCTAGGTTTTCTTAAACCCACTTGGGTTGGCCTGATTATGTTTGTGCTCCTCCTCAAGGTCTCTGGTTTGATTCTCCCCGGTGCCAACTTGGGTAGGCTAGTTTAGCTTTTTCAAAAAGAACAAATGTCTAGGTTTTATGCGGTCCTTGCACACGAGGAAAAAGAAAAACATATTTAGGTTTTTTGTGTCGTTATTATGAAAAGGGGGAAAAAGGACTTTCAATAGACGATGAATTAATATTAGATAGGTCAGTTTTAATTATGATGCGTTGTAATGATTATGTTAGGTACCAGGTTTGGGTAATGGCCCGGTATCTTAATGGAGTCCATATGCAATTTACAAGTGGCGTTATTGAAACGTGGTGCTCTATCACGCTCCTGGTCTTTTTGTAGAATTTGTACGCAATAGGGACTAAGAATCTTTGGAAATGTGTGTGTGGGTGTTCGTGTGTATGACGTGGGGAAATAAATGTCAGTTTACTTTCTCAAATAGGGATGATGTCAACTTTTGGTGAATTTTGATGCCAAGTTATAACATAGGGATATACTATTATTGATTTAAATTGTTTTCCTTAATCCTTGTTTACATTTGTGGGGCAATCTTACTTTTAGCCCATTGCTTGTTTGTCGATTTGTTATAAGGGCACGCTTAATTGAATTATTTTAATGACTTTCCAGGTTCCAAGTGACCAAAAGCTGCCATCGCTTTATCTCTTAGACAGTATTGTTAAGAATATTGGGCGGGATTACATAAAATACTTCGCTGTCAGACTACCTGAGGTCAGATATCTATCTATCATCTTTCCTTCCATTGGCATTACTTCCTTATTTAATTATAATAATATACTTATAATCATTTATGATGAAGCATTCGGATTGTGAAATGAAATCATAGAAATTTACACTAAACTGTTTAGATTTGATTTGGTTACATGTATGATAATGCAATAGTTCCGGCATTGCCATAAAAAAATGAATTATCTAACCGTTAATAAATGGAATTTTTCACTTAGTGTTCTCCTTCGAGTATTTTCTAATTTTATACACGCATTTTTAACTAGGTACTTGCCAATTACTCCTTTACATTTTAGGTATTCTGCAATACATACAGACAGGTTGATACTCCTGTCCATTCAAGTATGAGGCATCTTTTTGGAACTTGGAGAGGAGTCTTTCCTCCTCAGACTCTTCAGATAATTGAGAAGGAACTCAACTTCAATCCCGCGGTCAATGGTTCAGCTTCTGCATCTGCTACCCTTAGAAGTGATTCTCAGTCTCAACGCCCATCTCATAGCATCCATGTGAATCCCAAATATTTAGAAAGGCAACGTCTTCAGCAGTCCAGCAGGGTAGGTGAAATGATTTCAAATAAACCAATCCTTTAATGCAACAGATTAGATAGTACTAGTATTGCAAAATATGTATTTGATGAAATTGAAATTGCAGTCATGTGTGATTCTTGAATAATGAAACGGTGCTGGAAAATACATCACTGCCATCAACTTTTGAGCTTGGTTATCACTTATTGAAACAAAATAAAGTACTCTTGCAATTAGTGCATTTAAGTATTTTGAAACTTACAAACAAAATGCGTGAACTGTTCTAATTTTTGGCCTGCTATATTGTGGATTTTGGGGCTTTTGTTCATAGTATGGCATATGGTACGCATGCCTAATAATCTTTACAGACTTAACTTAAAATTAGTATTTTGAAATTTGAATACTTCATAATATTTTTATTTACATATTTTAGATATCAAAAAAGGCCTTCCGGTTCACGGTACTTATCACGAATCAACAGCTATTTCATACCCTCTACGCCTTTAAAATTTGACAAGTTACAGCACTAGATATCTTATCTTACATTCCTTTTCTACACCCTATCTCTGGTACTTAATTCTTTTGTTATGTATTTTTTTTTTATTTCATGCAGACTAAAGGAGTATTTGATGATATGGCTGGAGTTATTTCAAATGCAAATGAAGGCGCAGAGAGGCCAGATCGAGCTTTGGGTGCTGCACGTCCATGGCTGGATCCTAGGCTTAATATGCTTGTATGTGAAGTGTTTTTTCTTTTCCTCTTTATACTATTCAATCTGTCAGTTGTCATATTTTAATAGAATGGTGTATATTACAGAATAACCAGCATACTCATAGAGGTGCACTTAATGACTCTGTTCCTGAAAAGAGCATCGGCGGAGCTTATGGAGACGATGAATATAATTCTAGTGTTTCAAATAGTTTGGGTTCAGGTGTTGGAAGAACCGGAAGTAGGCTCATTGGCGGTGTTGCAGAGACCTTATCTGGGCAAAGAAATGGTTTCAGCCTCAAACATAGTTTTTCAAATCATGAAGCACCGAAGTCTGTGAATTTGGATGCACATAGCATAAGGAGCAGTGCAATGTCAAAGAACTGGAAAAATTCGGAGGAAGAGGAGTTCATGTGGGATGAGGTGAACCCTGGTTTGTCTGATAATGTACCTAATGCCTCCAACAACTTGAGCTCAGACCCATGGATGGCCAATGATGACAATTTGGTAAGCTTGCTACAATAAAGGGTCAATTCTACTTTGCTACCCAATTTCTTTGTCCAATTCAGTTTTTCCCCAATTTATGAAATGAGGTGCTTTCCAATTTGATCTACCTTGTTTTGTTTTTGGAATGTGTCCCTTGTCCTTCAAGTTAGAAATTTACAAATTTGAGAAGCATCCTGTACTGCAAGTAATTTTATGGCAATAATAATCAAGAAGACCCATTCACCCTGGCTGGTTTTGATAAAAATGCTCCACAAGAAATTGACTTGTCGCTTTTGGCACAGTTAGAACATCATTTAGAATCTGTCTCTTGTCTTGAAAATTCATCTGTGTAAGTTCCGATTAATTGGAAGAATCAATCCCCAACTTGAAATATGATGACATTGTAGTAAAGCAAACTAAAGAAGAGGGTAACATGACAAAATGCTTGATCGGAAAGTAAATGTCTATCACAATAGGGTGGGAAAGGATAATTGGCACCAACAAAATTTTTGTATCAGGTTGAAGTAAGACAGAACTGTGACCAAGGAACGATGCATAGAAACGAAAGAGATTGCCAATCACATCTATGCATGACTCTTTCCCTGGGATAGATAAATATGCCTAATTTTGTTGACTTGAAAAAATACTAATTTAAATTCTAAATATCTTTATAAACCTAAGACATAATTTCCTAATTCAACTTGGCATAAGATACCCTAGGACTCTACAATTAACACCAATTAATGAAATTCCCAATAATTAATAAATCTGTAACTAAATCATAATTATCAAATAGTATAGTCGTATAGATGCATTGTAAATTGATGCAATGATATTTTAATATTACATATATATTTCATCTGATCTTCGTGACCAATTTTGTTTTTTGCATGCAGGAAAGTGAAGATCACCTCCAAATCACACACCCAATTGGAACAAAGGTTAATAAAGGAATATCCACTGTTAAGAAACAACTATCATCATCTGGGGGGCATTCATCATTATCATGGGAGTTGCAGAATCAGGTCCCAAGTGCCAAATTGAATATGAAGCCAGGTCACTCAGAAATATTTGTTTCTGCTCCTAGTGGCTTACCCAAGAATTCAAATTCTTCGGCTGCGAGGATAAGAAATCAGTCTTCTATGCCGCATACAACAATAGGAATGTCCAAAATTACGGGACAGCAGCAATTTGATTCTGAGGGGACCGAGTCCCCTTCGGAACAGTCTTCACCTTTGCGACAACAGTCTCCATCAGTGCCAGTAACAATACGCAACCCTCCTTCAATGCGAAATTTGGCTGAGCAAGATTGTCCAACAACTCTTAAAATATCTCAACATTTGGGTGGTCTGCAAAGTCAATATATTAGAGATCCCGTGCCTGCTATTCGTTCCAATGTTCAGGTTGGTAACTTGCGAAAATCACAAGAGAAGGACATGCGGGGTCCGTTATCTTCAGCAACTTCTTTTCAGCCAAAACCTCAGCAACAGCAGCTGGGTTCTTCACAGGCTGAAGTTACTCTTAAAGCTAAGCAGCCACTCAAATCTAAAGCTCCTTTAGTCAAAGCCAAAGTAACTTCAGAAAAGTCAACCACAAAGTGTCTTCCAGCTCCATCTGTGAAGAGTGGAATCATCCCCAATAAATCAATTTCCAGTAGTCTGGATGCAAGTAATCGTCCATCTCAAATAGGGGTTAAGCCTACTCGGTCAGGTGGTCCTTCCCCGACCACACTAATTTCTTCGGGGTCTCCCGCCGTGTCACTAGGTTCTCCAAATGATTATTCACCTGCTCTGCCAAAACTACTGCAAGGGAAGGCTGGAAAGAAGCAAAAGGATTCTACTCAACCATCTACTTCCTCCAACAATCGCGGTGCATCAGCTCCAAGCTCAAATACCGCCAATAAGAATACCTTGAATCCAATTTCAAATCTTTTAAGCTCGTTAGTTGCGAAAGGTTTGATATCCGCAGGAACAGAGTCAGCAACTACAGTGCCAAGTGAGATGGTGATGCGATCGAAAGACCAAACTGAAAGCATTGCTGTCAGTTCCTCTTTACCAGTTGCTTCAGTTCCTGTTTCTTCAGCTGTCCCAGTAAAATCTTCCAGAATTGAGGCAGATGATGCTGCAAAGGCCTCGCTTGCCTTGTCTCAATCAACTAGCACAGAAATTAGAAATCTCATTGGCTTTGATTTCAAACCTGATGTAATTCGAGAAATGCACCCACATGTAATCGAAGAATTATTGGAGGAACTCCCACATCATTGCGGTGATTGTGGTATTAGGCTTAAACAACAAGAACAGTTTAATAGACACTTGGAATGGCATGCTACAAAAGAAAGAGAACAAAATGGTCTGATTGTAGCATCAAGAAGATGGTATGCAACGTCAGATGACTGGATTGCTGGCAAGGCAGAATGTCTATCAGAGTCTGAGTTTACTGATTCTGTAGATGAATATGATGAAACAGACGGGAGTCAATTGGACACTATGGTTGTTGCAGATGAAAACCAATGCTTGTGTGTTTTGTGTGGCGAGCTATTTGAAGATGTATACTGTCAGGAAAGGGACGAGTGGATGTTCAAGGGGGTTGTATACCTGAACAATCCAGATAGCTATAGCGAGATGGAAAGTAGAAATATGGGGCCCATCATTCATGCTAGATGCTTGTCAGATAACTCAATACTTGGTGTGACTAATACAGTAAGACTCATAATTAATTGAATGGATGTCTTCTAGTTGTTTTTAAAGCTTCAATTAGTCTATTTGAATTTTGAAGGAGTGTTCAAATTTTTGGTACTGATTGGACCTGCTCTTTATACAGGAACATGATTGATTCATATCTTGTATTGCATTGGAACCAAGGTTAAGTCAGAAGCTTATCAAGGGTACCCAGGTTCTCGTTGCATACTGGCCCTTTCACATTCAAAACTATTGCCTTAGCTGCTTTCCAAAGCAGTCAAACAAATTTTGTGCCCTTTTTGTTTCTTTTTGTTGTACTTGAGGAAAAAAGAGAAATTAAGTAGTAGTCAAAATATATAAATGCGAGATAGTGTTTTTGCAGCTAAATTTGATCTTTGATAACTTTATTTTACGATGGTGATGGGGCATATTTGCTTATTTAACACCTATGGGGATAATACCGGGGGTGGGGGTGGGGTTAACACACCAAGGTCATCTTCATGCAAATGGCGGATAATATTATGTTTGTCATTCTAATAACAGATTTTGATCCCCCACTCCTTTGATTTTCTTTTGTTAAATCTACACATTATTTGGGAGGGAATTGAAAGTGCAATAATAATAATAATAATACTCATTACATGTGTATTGCTTTCCTTAATTTATCAGCTGCGTAAAACGATAATGATATGCATTGTGTCATTTTTTGCCAACATTTGGGGCCTTGTTTTGAATTTTGATATGTACTGTAGACTAATATCAACAGTTGATGTCTGAAAGCACTTCAATGATCCATTTTGTGGACAACCAAGAACATGATAAAATAATGAAGCCGAATGTGAGATTTATATCAAAGCACTTGAAAAAGAAAACACAAATACTTAAAATCAAGTTGATTGAAAATTTTCAATTATAGAATAGTTGTCTCTTCACAGAGACTTCAAATCCTAGCTGTAGAATAGTTGTCTCTTCAGAGACTTCAAATCTTAGCTTTAAGTTGCAATTTATTGTTGTTCTAAAATGCAGCATGGCTCTGTTTCAAATTGATATCTTATATCTTATAATAGATAAGCTAGAATGGTAAAAACGAACAGTTTAGTAGTAGTATTCTCTATTCTCTCATGAGATTAAAGCTTAAGCTTATAATGTTTTTTGATATTCTACTTCAAGTAACGTCTTAATTTATAGGTAACATAGTTTATATTTAACAGTGATATTTTTTTAAATATTAACCAAAAATAATTTTGTTTTAAATTAATCCATTAGTTCAACCGCAAACTTTATTAAACACTTCAAATTTAATCTTCTACTAGTTTTCTATCCGTTATTTGCTGGAAATTATCCATTAGTTCCCCTCATGTCGTTGCACTCCTAGACAACCTTGTTGCCACCTTTTTCTCTCTCTGAAGCGACCTCTGCCAACCTTCATCACACTCTCAGGCAACCTCCTCAGTCCTCACCGACGTTTTATCCAAACCTCTAACATCTATACTCATAAGTCTCCTCCACTCTGGTCATCCTCCATCCGTCATCGCTGCCACCTCCGTTACTGTTCCAACGTTCAATGCAACCATAAAAACACTTGTCGTCGAACTTCCCCTCTTGTTGCACTCTCGGACAACCCATTGTTGCCGTTTTCCCAACCTTCTCAACCACCATACTCTCAGCCTCCGCCTCAACTCCCTCTTAGGGGCGGATCTTGGATGAAATTATCAATGTGGCTAATTATTTTAGCGAAGTTTATTACGCTAAAAATAAAAATAAAAAATTGTTCATATTTTAGTGGAATTTGACCTTTTTTTATTGTAACTTAAATAACATGATAAAAAAGATAAAATATTTTAAATAAATGGTCAATTCGAAGTAAAAAATCCCACCCAAAAAATGTATCCCTTTATATATATTTATTGATTACGTACGAGTATGTTACAAACTTTTAATATATGATGATGTTGCAACTAATAAAACATATCAAACACTGTAGTCTAGTGGTTGATGAGTAATTATTGAAGTTTATGCCGTGTCGATTCCATCATGTTCTTTTTTACATTTATTTTATATTAATTAATTATTTTAAAAAATGACAAAAACAATAGTCCAAACTTAAACCCAAGACTTGAGTTAGGAAAACATCCACTTGACCACTAGACCAATACATCATATATAATTATATTTTCAAATTAAAAATATATGATATAAAATTTGAGATTGAATATTAAAAAAAAAATTGAGATTGGCTGGTGTGGCAATAGCCACACCCAACCTTGAAGGGATTCGTCCCTGCTCCCTCTCCAATCGTCTTCCCTTCAACCTTGTTGCCTAAACCTCACTTTGTATCCTCGACTACCAGTAAAATCTTATATGTTCGGTGGCGGGGCATGTGTATGTTAGAGAGAGAGAGAGAGGGGTTGCAAGGAAGAGAGAGAGCGCTAAGAAAAGTGAGTTGGTAGCTTTTTGTTTTTTGAAAACTCGGGAGTGAAATAATTGATCAACGAAATGACAAAATTATCCATGATGTTTGGTATTTGTTTATAAAAATGTGTATAAATAAGGGTAATAGTCATCTTGGTCTCTAAATGTGTAACGAATAACTACAATAGTATTTTAATGTATCAAAATTTTAAAATAGTCACCGATTATGCACTTCGCTAGTCAAAATAGCCTTTGACATTAAAATACTTCATTAATATTGTTATATTAGTCCTTTAATATATTTATTTATTGTCATATCAGTCCTTATAAGTACTTACTTATTGTAATTTCATTCCCTATATGAACAAAATTATTGTGAGTATTAAGGGAATATTTTAGCGTTAGTGACTGCTTTGACTAATAAATTGCATAATCAGAGACTTTTAAAATTTTGATACAATGAAAGACTATTGTGACCAAGGATGACAATGGGTATCCAACGAGCAGAGTACTATAGTGCCGCTCCCAATACCCGCGTTTGTAAAAAATGCCTGTAATCGAGCCCGTATCCTCATGGAATTTTTTTTAGTGCCTTACCCCATTACCAACACTTTAACTATGAAAAGACAATAAAAAATCGCAGTTGAAATAAAATCATGATCCAAAAAATTTCAAATCAACTTATAAAATAGTATGAATCATAGCATTTAGCCAAATAAAAAACATCCAAAATATCCCTAAAAAATTGTACATCAATGGGAGGAAGCGGTTAATGTATTAAGCAATTTTAAAGTTTAGGCGTAGGTTTATGCTTAAATAGTTAAATAAATAAATTAATTGTATTGTTAAATTTTTTTTTTAATTGTACACGAAAAATAAATTAATTATTTATCATATTATATAAATAAGCATATGCGGGTTGCAAGGCTAACACTATATTGGCTTTTCCCGCGCCCATACCCATTAAAATTTACAACAATTACCCATACCAAAGACTAAACCCATAAATTTGCGGCTAATTACCCTACCCATTGTGGATACTTTTTACAGGTACTCATTGAGTCTGAGTCCAATTGTCATCCTTAATTGTGACTACTCCTTACATATTTAGGAACTAAAATAACAATTACCCTGCAAACAAATATACGTAAATGAAAAAGTAGTGAAGGTTACTATTATTGGCAACTATCCGTATTAGTCAACAAACAAGTTTATGTGCACCCACCCCCTATTTGGAATTAACCAAGATAGCAAGCAAGCAATGACTCCGCTTCATTTTTGAACGGTGAGTTCATAAATACTACAGAAAATCCACTCTCTAGCAATTAATTGTATGTATAAAGTCTTTTTGCGGCTACTATAAAGTGAAATGCTTTTCAGTTTGTCAACCCTTTCTTATTTGTCAACTCATATCTGGACCCCAGGTGGGGCTATAAAGGGAATGGTAGATACGTTCCATAATCGAACAACGCTACCCGAACTGTTTCGTTTTCTGAAATCATCTCAAGTATGGATAAGAACCGATAAAAGATCATGCAGAGTTCCCTGATGGGAACATTGAGTAGGAAGAAGTTGATGAAATTAAATAGTTCAATCAATTCTAAGACTTTTGCAACAAAAGAAAAATTACAATTGACTTGCCTTTCATTTTTTGAACTGGAAAATACTAGCAAGCTAGCTATATAAAAAAAATATATATACTCCAAATTTTTTTTGGTTGATGGAATGCTCCAAATATATGTTGTAGGCACAATTTTAAAAATCAGATGGTCATCAACTCGGTAAGGATAATGGATCAGTGAGTTATTGGTTGAACCACATGAAAGAATCATATTGAATCGGATAACTCAAATGTATCGGTCTCCATAAAGTTTTTATCTTTGTATTAAACAAGATGACTAGATCTATACCAAAAAAAATCATAACACTAACAAATGTTAAAAAATCAATAGATAAATTACGATGATTTCTCAAATGTGTTTTTCAAATTTAAATCCATCGACTATGACATAATTATCTAATCAAACACCTAAATTAATTCTATTATATATATATATATATTAATTATGAGAATAATAAATTATAAATAGTTACTTTTACAATATATCATCAAGATAAACAAAATTTAAAGAGAGAGATAATACAAGTTTCTTTTTTGTAGGGAAGATAAAATATAAATTAAAATGTGAATTGAATATAAGTGTAACTAATGTTTCAGCATTTAGTATTTCTAAATATATATAATCAATAACTACTAACAATTTATCACAACAAATTGCATGGTGTAGTGGTAAGCACCAAATAAAATTTTAATGGATGGCTAATCTTAAAAAAATAAAATTAATGGTTAAAAAATGTATAAGTGTCGAAGTTTAAGGGACTCAACTTGTTTTTTCTTTCTAAGTTCACTAATTATTGGCCATTTTTATCCTAAACACAGTACGTGATACACTATATATTCCCACTCTCAAATTCTAATCACATTTAAAGTCAGAACTGTAAAAATTAATGAGGGTTTACACTTTACAATCCTCGAGTCTTTCACTCTTTGAAGTTTGGACGTTTTAGTAGCTGTAATGATTTGGTTTGAATTGTTCTCTGTGGTTAATGAAATTAGCAAAAGTTTGTGAAAAAAAACGTGTATATGAAAATTTTCTATTATATTTAGATATTCTAAAATTACAATTTAATTAGATAATGACAGAGGCGGCTTAAGGGTGAGGTTACTAAAGCCCTTACCTCCAAACAAAAAAGATTATTAGATTTTATAAACAAAAATGTCACATATGCAAACTAAAAAGATCATATATTAAAATTTGCTTTAGGCATCACCTACAAATAAAAATTATTGGGTCGACCTTGCATAATGGTAAAAATAATAATAAATAAACAACATAAAATATAATCAATATGCTCATTACTTTAAAAAATACACCATGTTTAGGAAATTGTTTTAAATGAAACTTAAACATGTTTGTTTAATATTAAGGTTAAATATGTTTTTAGTCCCTATAAATATACCAACTTTTTGTTTTAGTCCCTCTAAAACTTTTCTTCAACTTTTAGTTCGTATAAAATTTTCAATGACTATTTTTAGTCTCTATTTTTAAGTTAATTTTTGTATTTTTTAATGAAAGGGTTAAATATGTTTTTAGCCCCTATAAAATTGGGACCTTTTAAGTTTAGTCCTTACTTAATTTTAATAGTTCTTTTAGTTCGTTAATTTTTTTTCTGCACTGAGTATTAGTCCCTACTCAATTCAAATTTGTTTAATTTATGCTTAAACTCTTAAGTTTTTGAACAATTTTCTGCAGACATGTTTAGAACATTACTAAAAGTTCCTCCGCAAAAAGTTATCGCAAAATTTGATTTCTACGTCCAAATTTTGTTACTTTTTATCTTTTACTTTTGTTGTTTTAAAAAATTCATATTTAATTCGTTTCATGTTAGAAAATTCTAAATTTTAGTAAATGAACATTTCATAATGTTATAAACTTGTCTCGAAAAAATCGTTCAAAAATTTAAGAGTTTAAGGATAATTAAACAAACTTTGTTTTAGCAGAGACTAAAATTATAAGTATTTTATTTTTGTGGGAAATAAAAAAGCTATTAAAATAAAGTAAGGACTAAACTTAGAAGTTCCCAATTTTATAGGGACTAAAAACATATTTAACCCTTAATGAAATTGTGCAGAAATGGGTAGAATATTGTAAATAGATTTTCCAAAAAAAATTAGATTTTTTTTAACAAAACACACGTTAAATATGATTTTAAACCGTAAAAAATATAAAAATTCATATTAAATTCACATTTTGTTAAAAAATTCTATTTTTCTGGTTGAAAATCTTATTTTTTCGCAAAATTTTATTCAAAAATATAAATTATACGTATGAATTTACTTTAAAGGAGAGAACAAAAGTGAAGATGAAAAAATTTTGGAACTAAAAATTGAAGAAATTTCTTAGAGAGACTAAAACAAAAAGTTGACATATTTATAAAAATCAAAAACATATTTAACCAAGAATTTATCATCCCTTATATCCCCCTAACCAGGTAAGATGATACTTCCCAGCGAATAAAATAAAATTTATTTATCTATATTTGTGGTACCACTTTGCTTCCTTTCGCAACCCTCCATTTTTACATTCTTTTTTGACAAAATCCGCCATTTTTACATGAAACATATTCTTCAACGACTAAATGATATTTTTACGTTGGGTAAAGTTTCACCTAACTAATTAACACAGTCGACATGTTAGTTCATCACTTATTAACGCGGACCCATTTAGTCAAAATTCATATGAAACAAATAAAATACGTACGAATGCTTATTTTTGTTTTAAAATCATGCACTCTTATAATAAAAAAATTTCTAACCTTTTTCATTTTCTCACTGTCGATCTCTTTTCATCACCAACATATACCACATTCATAACACTATTTTTTTTTTTATATATTTTAATGGCAAATTAAAAAAAACACCAAATTTTATTTTATTTTATTTAAAAAAAACACCAAATTTAAAATCTGAAGGGTTAGATATGTATGCAAGCAACGATCACGGTTGTCCCAATGCTATATAAATCTAACGGCAATCACGATCCGTATAACATTTTTGATATTCTAATTATAGTAATAGTAAACGCACCAACACCAATTGATCCGTTTTTGTATTTTTATTTCGAGTATCATTAATTGTAGTTGTATTTTTGTATCTAATACTATACTATTATATACAAAGCCTTAACCTTATAAATATCATAGAGTCCACTCTCATGTCTATCCAATATTGAAAATGTATGCAACACATAAGCTTCATTTCACAAATATCATTCTCGTTCTATTCTTTTCTACCACCTTAACATCTTTAGCAACAACCACCACTTCCATCCCACAAGAGCTTCTCAATGGCTTCTCTTCATCTCCACTCTCAACAACCACCTCCTTCCAACCCATCCTCACCGATCCTACCGGAAACTTCTCTCTTGGGTTCCTCCGCCACAACCAAAACGACCTAAAACTCGCCGTTGTTCACATCCTTTCCCTTGAACCACTATGGACAGCAAACCCAACCCACACCGCAACGTGGTCCCACACCACGCGCCTCTTCTTCAACGGCAGTCTTGTTTTGTGGGACCCAAAAAGAACCCTATCATGGTCAACAACCACCAACGGTGAGCGCGTGGTTCTTCTCAATACCTCAAACTTACTAGTACAAACAACCTCAAAAACACCACTTTGGGAAAGTTTCCATTTTCCCACAAATACACTCGTTCAAGATCAAAACTTCACTTCAAACATGTCTTTAGTATCAACCAATAATCTCTACTCTCTACGTTTAGGTGACACTTTCATGGGTTTATACGAAAATCACGACAAAGAAAAAGGTAGTTTGTTAACAAAACGGTTATTTTTGTTATATTGGAAACGTTCTGCACTACAAGCAAAATCTACAATCATAGAAGGTGATGGACCCATTTACGCAAGAGTAAGCACCGAGGGTTATATTGGAATGTACCAAACAAGTTCTAAACCTGCTGATGTTCAGAAATTCAACAGTTTTCAAGAAACTTCGTCGTTCCTTTTGGTTAGGTTAGAACAAGACGGGAATCTCAAAGGGTATTATTGGGATTCAACAAAGTCTAGTTGGATACTTAACTTCCAAGCTATTAGTGAAACTTGTGAGCTTCCAAATCCATGTGGTTCGTATGGTTTGTGTACTCCGGGTGGGTCTAGTTGTTCTTGTTTAGATAGCAAAGCCAGGTTTGAACCGGGTGGGTGTTTTAGTGATGATGATGGTGATGGAGGTGGAGATTTGTGTGGTGGAGGGATTGGTGAAGAGAATAGTTACAAGATTCTGAGAAAGGTTGGAGTGGAGCCACCGCATAAAGAGTTACTAGAGGAAGTAACAACGTTATCTTTAACAGAATGTGAGGGTTTGTGTGAGAAAAATTGTAAATGTTGGGGTGCGTTGTATAATAACCAAACCGGGTTTTGTTATGTTTTGGATTATCCAATAGGAACAATGTTAGGAACAGGGGATGAGTCAAAGGTGGGTTTTTTTAAAGTGAGGAAAGGTGCACGGAGAAGGAATAGGGTTGGGGTTATTGTTGGAATTGTAGTTGCTGTTTTGGTCGGGATTGTTATTGTTGGTGTTGTGATTTGTGTAGTGAGGTGGAAAAAGAGAAAAGGGGGTATGAAAGAGGAGGAAAATTGGGCTTCACCTGGCCCGTATAGGAATCTTGGATCCGAAAGTTTTAGATCCGTTGAGATGTCGAGTAGTGCGCATTAAAGAAACATTGGTGTGACGGAAGGGGTGACGTTTTTTGATGGTTGACATTGAGATTTTCAATTGATTATGATTATCATCATTTTGTACCCATTTGGATTTTGGGTATGTAGTGGGGTGGGGTCCTTTTACTCTAATATTTCCACTCAGCATGTATGCATGTGACGTGACCTTCCTCCACCTCCACTTCCACTTGAGTTGCTTTGACTATTCATTTTTCAAAGATTTGGGCACAATGGATGAAAGTGCATGTAGATTTGGTGAAATGTTGGACCAAATTTGACTATGGTGAGGTTAAATTGTTGTATATTCTCTCACCAACTGGGGAAACAAGTTTGGAGTGGCGGATGAAACAGTTACTACAGTATTTTGGGCATATAATGGAATCAATTTTAAATTCAACGACCGAACTCAAATTTTATACAAGTACTATAGACTATAGTAGTTGTCTGATTTTGATGTCGGGCATGCTATTTTATTTTGCAATTTGCATTGACTAGAAAACTGCGGCCACTAATTCATTTTCTTTGCAAGTGGCGGAAAAGAAAGTTAAGAGATGGAAAATGTTAAAATGTCTCAACAGAATTTATCCCGAATACATCATGAAGAATGCTTTTTTTTTTTTTTAAAGGAATCACGAAGAATGTTGATTCGTCGGTTTTACGTTAAATTTGCATTTTTTTTTCTCGCAAAAGTTGGTAAATGAGTTGTTTGTTTTAATGTGTAACACTTCGTTATGTTTTTCGTGAAATAATTTTACTTAATAGGAAGAAAACATATTCAGAAGGTTTACATTACTCTAGCATTTTTGAAAATGACACAAAAAAATGTTTCTATTATTATAAGAAATAGATCATACTTTTGATAATAAAAAAAGAAATACATCTTAATTTTAAGCATATAGTGGATGTTGTTTCTAAGAAAACACTCCTATGTACAATTTTATGATCAGATTCATATTACTTTTTAGAGAAATGATATTTGAACAGCTATTTTATGTTGTTTCTCTCTCATATTCATATTGTCATTCTACTTTCTCTCTCTATTGCTTTGATTTTTGTGCCACTACCTAAATTTCTTTGCATAATTTGGTTGTCAAACAAGTTGTCACAAGAAAAGGTTGTTCAAATAACATTGCTCTACTTTTTATAATAGGATGTTGTTTCTAAGGAAACACTCCTATGGATAGGGATTACTTGGATAAGGAGTTAACTCATGCATAATTGTGAGTTTAATGTTTACTCTAATGTGAGAATCTTTTTAATGGATGATATAAATGCTCATTGAATCGTCTCCTAATTAGATCAAAATGTTAATGAATGATAAAAATAAATCAAGAGAGAATGAGTTTCCTTTTCCTATTACTAATTAATCCTACTAATAAGTAACAATTAATTGGGAACCTACTAGATAACATCTTCCCGATTAGAATTTCCAATTGTTTAGCAAGGTTATCCGACAAAACAACACTTGCTATGTCTTTCAACCGTCAAACAAAATTAAGAAAAAGGGATAAAAAATAAGGATATGCTGCAATTCAAATATCATACGCAAAGCTGTTGTTGATCGCGAAACACAGCTGAATGCCAAACTTCCGACATATGGTGCTGCCATATCCAAGTATGGTGTTGCGGCGCCATCATCCTTCACAAATTGGGCATATTAGTTATTCCGAAACATGACTGATTCTGCAACAGATAGTTGATTTACTCTTGTATTGTATGATCATCATGTACTCTCAGATTATATGTTTGTTATGTTATACGCTCCCTCTATTGCAGGGACAACCTAGCCTATTAGTGTGAGCGTTATCATGAATAATAACTTAACAAAACCATTTCCATTGTGTCACGATATTAGCAGGTAGAGTGTGAGAGCCAAGCAACACAGTTAGAACATATTTCCTAAAAATATCAGATGAATTACACAAAAAGCTAAGGTTTAGCAAAACCAAAATGAACATGTATTTGGGATTGGACAGTTCAACTTTCTCAAGGTTTTGTTTGAGAGTTTGGAGGGTATAGCTATTTTCTAAAATTGATAAATTTGATTAATATATTTTTTAATTTTAAAAATATTATAATAACAACATAAATTGAATTTGAATAATTAATATAAACCCTCTAAAATCCTCTTTTATTTCAATTTTAAGTTCTTAAATTTATGAGAATTTTATATTATAAAAAAAAGTGAGCTCCCAAACTCTTCACCCTCAAAGTTATTTATTTCTTTCACTTGTTTCCTTTTTTTCTTCCAAAACATTTCCTCTTTTTCCCTCCAAACACATAAGCAAAGCTTAAAAATTTTTGGCAAGAGGTTTTGGAGGGGAGGAGATTTAGAGCATTTTTTTATTCTCCAAATTGAGAGATTTTGAGGGGAAGGGAGGGATGTTAATTTTTTATTTATTATATTTCCAAATTTAATCCTGCCAAGGCCGGTCCCAAGCTCGGGTAAAAGGAGAAGGTTGTGTTAGGCCTCGACAACCAATGTAAAACTTTGTCGAATCTCTACGACATGGACCAAATACGAAATAGTGTGAATGCTAGGTCGTCGTTGCCCGGAAGCAACACGCTATATAGCTCGAGTACAATGTCAAATAAGCAAAGGGCCGCTGCATCACCGCCTGGATGTAGTGAAAAATAGTGTTGGTTCCAAATTTGATTTATGATAGAACATTATGGTGTCATTTGACCCATGTAGCTGACCCCACTTTGTGGGATAATGCTTGATTGTTGTTGTTCTAAATTTCCAAATTTACCCTAAGTTTTTTTTATTATATAAAAACAATCCAAAATTATCCATTAAACCACAAATACAGAATTTCACTCAACGTCTTCCTTCTTTTGCACTCTCATTCACCTTCATTCTCATTCCCTTAAATCAAGATAAACTGGAAAAACTGATATGCACTAGTAGTAGTCTAAGCAACAATTTTCTAGCTAAACCATTGGAAGAAAACAGAAAAATAACAAATAAGATTCTGAGTGGGGTATATTTTAGTTATCATCACATAATCTTCAAAATTTTAAAAGGAAATAGAGGAGATAAAACCAAACAAAGATGAACCAAATAAAGGTTGAACATGGTTGTATTCTGTTACATGAGAAAGTTTATAAAACTGGAAATTGAATAAATAAATAAATAAATGGGCCAAAGCCCAATCTTTTAAACTATTTTGTTTCTAATAAAATTCTAAAATTTTTAACCCCCACCAAATATTTTGCGAGCCCCTTTCGTCATTTCATTGCTTTCATTTTACTTTATGCAAAGGAGTTACAAAAGAGTGTTGTTGAAAAATACAATTCATACATGAGACAATTATTTATTGCTAATCAATTAAGCGAAATACAAGGTGGAGTGCATTAAGTAAGGAAAAAAAAATCCAACAATTGATGTGACTCATTTTATCATCAATTGTATAAATCTACTATGACAAATGAGTAGCTATTTATGTCTTTTGTTCGGATTAGATGTAATTAACCATACTCTTGAGTATTTTTTTTTATCATGGAATTATATATATTCTAGTTTTTCATGAATACCAATGCTTATCATTGTTCTTAATGATTTTCCGACTCAATCATGAAATGATGTTCTGATTTAGATTGTCATTGAAAGATGGTTTTTGGATCTCGATCTAGGATACTAATGTGTTGAACATGATAAAGTTTAGGAATAGATTTTGGTTTAACAATCACAGACAATGTCGGATTGTTAATGCTATCATACCAATGATAAATAATGTTTGATGAGAGACTTGTGTAGATATTTATCTACGGTTTTGTTAGAAGCCACCCATGAAGGTGTCTTTTAGCAACTCACACTTCAAGGTGTGATTTCCACTTTTTAGTTATAACTTTGCTAAAAGACACCTTCATAAAAATTAGTTGGTGTCTTTTACCAAATGCTCATAGAATAACTTGCTAAAATACACCTTCATAAAATGTGTCTTCTAGCAAAACCCATTTATTTAATAGTAACTTGAATATCTATAAGAGCATCCACAATGGAGACTCAATTTTGAGTACTTAAACGGATCTCACGTATACACATTATTCATTTATAATTTTTTAATAGAGTTAAATATTTTTTTGGTCCCTATAAATATGTAACTTTTCGTTTTAGTCCCTCTAAAAAATTTCTTCAACTTTTAGTCTCCCAAAAATTTTCCATCTTCACTTTTGATCCCTCCTTTATTTAGCGCAACACAATGCTTGTAATACAAGCTAGGGTTTTTAGGGTTATGATTTTAGGAAATTTGAGAGAATAAGAAGATAGAATGAGAAGATCAGAAGTATGTAATTGTGAATTCATTAGATTGTGAATTACACATACAAAGAGTTTATAATTGGTTTTGTTAAGTAGCTTGAGAAACAAGTCATCTCCCAAAACCTAACTACCTTTGCTAAAATAATATTTAATCCCAATAATATAATCTCTCGGCTCATTTCTATCAATTTTACTACTGTTAACATTTTCTAAATATATGCACAAAACAATGATGTAATCTCTCACTTAGAATCTTCCTAGTTGTTGAACCACTTAAATATCTCTTAAGTCTCAATTACCTGGCCGCTATATGTTGGCGTCCTATTGCTTGTTAGACGACATATGCCATCTTTTGAAGCAATTTAAACCTACAAGTGATGTAAAGAATAAATGCTTTCATTCTCCTTTCAAATAAATAAATAAATGCTTTATTTCACCTACATGATACAACTAGCAGTACGATTAGGGGTAGCAAAACCGGCCCGCCCTGTCGGAAATACCCGTTTAAACTGCCATTTTAGATGGGTAGGGGTGAGATTTTGAGCTCATCTTTCTAATTGGTCCACCTCTGTTAAGCCCGCTAAAGAAGTGGGTCATGGCAGGGTGGGACGGGTTGGCCCGCGGACTTATTAAACTTTCTTTTTTTTACTATTAGTGACCGAATTTTTAATTTACACTATCGGTCTGAGTCTGATTTTCTCTGATTCACTTGAGTTTACGGTAAGCTTTGTTGCTCATTTATCTTAGTTGTTGTTTGTGTTGAGCGAACTTAATGTTTGCATCGATCTGCTAATTTCCTCTTTTTTGAAGCCATGATATGTTATATTAGTTTCTTTCTTGTCTTAATTTCTAAAAGCAAAAGTTTCTATTTAAATATCCTTAAAATGGGTAAAATTGAACTGATTTTAGTTTACATGACATTGTTCAATGTATGGTGGATTTATTTTGAGATTTGTTTAATGTTAGAGTCTTTATATTGAATTTATTGTTTTTATAATAACAGCTTATTTGTTACTAATAATCGACAAAAAATATTTAAAAAATAGACGGGCCAGCCCGCTAACCCGTTAGTCCACCTTTAGGCGGGGCGGAGTGTGAGTTTGAGCCCACCCCTCAAGTTGGCCCGCCCCGCCCACCCCGTTTTTGACAGGCTAATAGCGGGTTGGGCCTAAATGGGGCGGGCTGGCCCGTATTGCCATCCCTAAGTACGATACATATTTGTATATATATTTGTTTCAAATCAAAGAGAGAGTGCAAAAATATTATTGTTCAATCTAGTGATCCTAACTAAAGTTATTAGCATCCCCTAAAAAAAAAAAAACTAAAGTTATTAGCATAAAAAACAAAACCAAGCTACTAGATCAACATATAACCATAACAAAAATATCATTTTCGAACTTCGATATTTACTCTGATTGCAAAAAACCCATGCGTAAGCACGCATATCTTACTAGCTAGAATTAGAAAGTGAATTCTTACATTGCATCAAGAGAGTTATGTGTAGACGTGAAGACGTAGGAATGTTTAGTTTGAGGTCAACATGGTGTTTATACTTTGTTCACGCAAAAAATAGTGTTAATTTATAGTATGCGTGGCTTATGTATTGTATAGTAATGGAAGGGAGAAAAATTTCAAGCATTTAACATAGACATGGGCCTATATATTGGACTAGTATCTTCCCCATTACATTTACGAGTTTTTTTTTTAGTGAATTTCTTTTAAGCCCCCAATTATTCGTGCGCTCCAAAAATAAAGGTGTCTTCTGAGTTTTAACCCATCAAATTGTATAATCCGAAATAAACGTGGCATGGGAGAGAAGTTCAGCGGATACAAAACTATACCATTTTTTATATCTGACTTTTTTTATTCCTCATCTTAAATTTTGAATTTTCTGAAAATGTTTTCTTACTCCCAAGAGCTTACGCAACTTACTTTTCATATTCATGACTTTTTTTGAACTAATTGTCTTGTTTGAGATCTAAGTAATTTATTCTGGCCAATCAAAGTAAAAAAACTAAGGCTTAAATGCAGTTTTACCCCTCTATTTTGATTGAATTTGGATTTTTTCTCCCTATTTTAAAACTCGGAATTTTACCTCCTCTATTTTGATTGAATCTGGATTTTACCCCCCTTATTTTAAAACTGGAAATTTTACCCCCTCTATTTTACGTTTTTCAGGATTTTGTCTCCCTATTTTAAAATAAGGAACCAAAAAATACTAGAAAAATAAAGAAACGATTACAGAATATTAATTCGGTAAAAAAATAAAAAGAAAACGCAAAAAAATAAAATTTAAAAACAATGAAAATACAAGAAAAAATTCAATTAAAAATACATGAAAAAACTAGTTTGCACCTCTAAATATTTGCTATTTTCATGCATTTTCATACTAGTTTTTTATTTTATTTTTAGAGATCATA
>Ga0228711_1000787_pt1 | contig 42447 bp, 38 predicted proteins | sample MedpolnodulmetaG_2_FD_177996 | JGI IMG/M metagenome (GOLD analysis project Ga0228711, IMG submission 177996) | Root nodule microbial communities from Medicago polymorpha collected in Santa Monica, California, United States - brown nodules | ecosystem: Host-associated > Plants > Roots > Nodule...
TTTTAAGGCATTGAACATAGCATACCACATTATGTCATTCTTCAAACTTGCCAAAAAAAAGCAAAAATCCAAACTTATAATCATTATAACTTATATACATTATAAATTTAACCAATTTGCAAAAAAAAAATAACACAAAAAAAACAAGAATATCTCACTTAGGCATTTCATCAAACACCTTATGTGCATTCTAAATTAGGAGCACAGTTAGTGTTATTTGAACATCTAAACGACTACATTGTACCTACACTTACTCTAAACAACAATTCCAGCATAAACAATACATTAAAACATCTAAATCATGCTTAATTTTCAATTTTCCAACCTAACCTAAAACTACGTAAAACTAACATTTTGCTCAAAATTATAAAAACTAACACCCTAAACAAACTACATTGCATGTAAATAAGAAGGAAAGAACTTACTTGTGAATTATTTGAAGAAATTGGGCTCAAATTCGATCAAATGAAGTTTGAAGAAATTTGGAAGAGTGTTTTAGGTGTTTGTGTTTCTGGAAATTGAAAAAGTGATATTCTGGTCTTGTTTATTCGCAAACTCAACGGTAGTTAACTACCGCTGAGTGCCAGCAGCAGTTAACTGCTGTCGGTTTACAGAACGGTAGTTAACTACCGGTTGTGATTGTAAGGTAATTTACTTTTGTAAAAACGACGTTTTTAAGGTTAGAAAAGTAATCTTCAACTAACATTGATGGAAGTACCTTTGGACCTCAGAAAAACAAACAAGGTCTTGAGGACTTCTCAGGGGCTCAGACTAGCATGAGCTATCATCTCTCCTACCTTGCTCAACTAAAATAATGAATCCGAACCGTTAAATCATTAAGGTGCACAATACACTGCCAATATTTTTGTTGCCAAGTTATTGGTTGGATTCACCGACTTGGCTCATGATTGGAAATAACAAATGAGTTTTTGGCCATTGAAAATATCAAAGACATATTTTTATCTTTGAAAAGACAAAAAGATAACGTTACCAAATTATTGGGGAAAAAAAAACCTCAAATGGTTAATCATTTTAGTTGTACTTTTTCGGCCTACACTAAAAAAAATTATGTCTAAAGTGATGCCATTTTTTTCTTTCAAAGATCAATGAGGCATATGAAAAAATGTCATAAGCTCTTGAGAGAAAATCGTTATCAAATCGTACAAGTTTGAACGTTCAAGTATAGTATGACAATAGATCTCAGACTTGACGAGGATCGGTATATAAAAAAATGCTAGAAGTTTGTGAGATAAAACCAAATAACTCTCTACTTTGATATACAAACTAATACGCTATAAGTTATGTTCGATTTTAAATCATTCTTTCTTTGGAATAACTTTACTAGCAATAAGATAAAATAAGTGTTGAAATTTATATATCCAGATGATTAGATTTAGGTCAATAATTTTAAAAAGATTTGAAACCGAATCTGATGTATTTTCGCAAACGATTGTTTTTTTGTTTGGTCAATCATAAATTATTTCTACTAAAATAATCATATTCAAAACATGCGTCTGACACTAAATATGAATACATTTTAAAATTGAGATTTAAATACTGGTCTATCGCATTGTGGAAATTCGGTCTCTTCCACTTGACCAAACTCAACTGGTTTCACAAATGTTTAAAATATCTATCATATAAAAATTGTACCTTCAATCATTTTATCTTACCAAAATCACAAAAGTAGTCTTCCATTTTCAATATCGAACTTCTAGTTTCTCCATTATTAAATTTGTAATAAATTTGGTCTCAATCCATATTTTTAGCCTCTAAAGGAGGTGATTTTTGACTAAAAAGTGGTGATATAGGACAAGTTAACCACGATCTACAAACTTTAGAGAAATACCAATCTTGGATCAAAAGTCACCATTTCGAAGACAAAAAATCACTATTATTTAGGCTAAAGATCAAGATGAGGACCACTACTAATCTTTTACCTAAATAAGCAAAGTTATGCATGACAATGTTTAAACGCATGTTGTACTTGTAGAAAATGGATTTGAATCCATTTAAACACGGATAATCCATTAAGAGGTTCTCACATGCGTTGAATTTATATTTTTATAGATTATGAGTCAATTTATTAACAACTCGATCACCTTTATTTATATTTTTAGGAAAGTCAACCTTTGTTGACAATGTCACTTTAGTTATAATTATTTTTGTCTCAAATTTGTTTTAAAACACGCTCTAGAATTTTGGTGGCAATATTTTGGCGCTTACTTTGTCTGATATAGTTGGAGAGGAGTCTAAAAAGAAAAAGAAAATGTAGAAGCATGAGTTTGGTTACACACGAGAATGGTCAATTGTTTGTTCCCACCGCCGATTGATGGCATAAATCAAATCTACGTTTGTCATGTTCTAGAAAAAGGTACTAATGCTTTTTCGAGTTTCGTAAGCTCGTGTTCTTCTAGTTCTAGTAATTGATTGGTGAGTGAGCCCAGCTTGGTTGACCGCAAGAGGATCAAATTGTAGTGATTTTTTTGTCATTATGGCATTTTCTTTTTAATAAAAGAAAAAGGGTCTTGCTATCCATCTACAAATAGAAATCTTGTCTTAGGAATATAAGATGTTAATTTTGTTCAAGTAATAATTATATAACTTTTTAATGAAAACTTACTTGTTTTAGATATTAAACCAATGCCCTTAGGACACTAGTTAGCATTCTCCAAAGAAATCTGTTTTATTTTATTCCATGAATCTAAGACAATGTATAACTTGACATCCTATTTTGTTTCACATATTTTTGATTACATGGCTCCAATAAGAAAACTTGAATGTTCAAACATCGTAATTGAAACAATAGTATTAAAAGAAGTCAAAGGAGTAATGGATGAAAGTCAAAGACAGATTTCATACGCAAATAGTTGTTGTTTGGTACGCCCTCCTGCGGAGAAGGTTGAACATGACCGACCACAATCGCCGCCTCATGTCTCTTTGATTGTCTTTAAACTATCATTTTATTATATACTTTTTGCAACCAATTGGGTGTTGAGTGGGGACCTTTTCTTCCCATATTTTCATTCAATCTTTAGTTTTAATATCCTCCATTTTTAACTCCTTAATTTCTCTCTTTAAACAACCAAAACTTCAACCTATTATTCTTTCCTTTTTCAGTTACCACACTATTACTGTTTTTTCATTAAATAAAAAAGATTGTTTTGTTTCTATATTGGTTCCTGAGCTACCACTCAAGTTTTTTTTGCTTAAAGATTTAATTTTTGATATGGGAGGTCTTTGTTCCAAGTCTACAAAAGGTAATAAGTCTTTAACCAAGAGGGAAGAACATTATGGTAATCATAAATCTGTTGGTGGTAATAAGAAGAATAATCATAAGCATATTAGTTATTTGACAAGTGCAAAGGAGGGTGTGGATAGTAAGAAAAAGGAAGAAGAAGAAGAAGAAGAAACTGTTGGTGTTGCTGCAGGAACTAAGAATGATGATTTCTATGATGGGATTCCACGCTATGCTGATTCTTTTTCACATAAGTCTAGGTCAGTAAGATCAAGACAAGCTGCTGTTGCTAAGGTTTGTTCACTTTCACCATTCTCTTGTTTGTTTCATAGCATTCTGTTTAAGTGTTCAATCTCTGAATTTGTATGTCTGGATTGACTTATTTGAGTTTATGTACCGGCATAAACGACACACTTGTGAGACTATCTGGGAGTGCTTATGGAATTAGTTTATGGCATGTTCATAAGCTGTTTTCGGCTTATTTCCACAAACTCTCCATGATAGCTTAAACGAAAACAATTTGACTATTTTAATTTTTGTTATAAAAATAGTTTACACAACATGAAGACTTATATGATAAGCGCTTAATTAAGTTGTTTATCCGAATTCTGAACAAGGTCTTGATCAATTAGTAATCTTAGACAAATCGGTATGTTGATGAATCACAAAACATATTGTAATTGGTTATGGATTGAGTTTGGATAGATAGAGGGTGGAAGTAGAATTGTCCTAAAATTGCATCTTTTCAATTTTTGTTTTTGAACTATGAGCTGGAAGCAATTGACAAAGATGATATTGCTTGGGAATGAAATTTCGGTTAGGTTTTCTTATGTTACACTTTTATTTCAAATTGAATGGATGACTTTTGGGGTACGAAATTGATGCAAGGATTGTTTTGAGGTTTTGGAATGGTGGCACTATTTATCGTGTGGTGAAGAATTCCAAATAATCTTTCCCATTTAGCAGTTCTTACTCTACATTAGTTTAGCAATAGAGCCAAACTTCATTCCAATTGCACACGCTCACTCACTTCAAGAATCTGATAGAAACTCGGGTATTATGGGGCGCTGAAGTCCCACATCAGGTAGGATGGAATGCTCGGTGGAGCAGTTAAATGGCTTGGTTCTTTCCCCTTGATAGCTAGATTTTTAGGGTGGGTTCACCAAGTGCTTGGATGCTTCTCAATTTCGAGTTGATTGTCAGTGGCTCAGAAAGTGTTACACATTATGCAGGCTGGTATTAGTAGTGTGTGTTCGGTTTAAGATAATATTACTATCAAACAATTGATCTTGTAACACTAAAAAGCTCAAGAATTCAAAAGTATTATGTTGGTTCTTCCACTACCTCCTGCCATCTTCATTACCGTCACTACTTGTTGTTCTTTTCTGTTACTTTCCCATTTCACTGTTGGTTATTTTATTCCACAACCATATGTTGCATTTTTCTGTTCAATCCTCATTTCAAATTGAGAGTGAGTTTTATCCAACGTGAGGAGAGAAACGCAGAGTGAACCATGAGGAACCAATGTTTAAGATTGATGGATATATTTATAATTTGGGAATCAAGGAGATTTAGAGTTAGTATTTTACTATTTTAAAATTTCTGAACCAAGTGAAAGGGGTTAAGTTTACCAACTTTGGAGAAAAATGACGACTAATGTCTTTCTATTTCAGGTCTCCGAGGTGAGTTCACGCCTAGGCAGAGCTGGCACTATTGGATTCGGGAAAGCAGTTGATGTTCTAGACACACTTGGGAGTAGCATGACAAATTTAAATTCTGGCGGCGGCTTTGCATATGGAGCTGTAACGAAGGGGAACGAAGTTGGTATTTTAGCGTTTGAGGTTGCAAACACTATTGTCAAGGGCTTCAGTCTCATGGAATCTCTTTCGACAAAAAATATTAAACATTTGAAAGAAGAGGTGCTTAAACTAGAGGCTGTGCAAGATTTAGTATCAAAGGATATGGACGAACTTCTAAGGATTGTTGCTGCAGACAAGAGGTAATGGATTAAATCAAAAACCTCAGAGATTCCATTGACAAGCTAACTTTCAGTTGTTTTAGTTTGAAATGCCAACTTGCTCTGATTTTTGGTACGTTTCCAGGGATGAATTGAAAGTATTTTCTGATGAGGTGATTCGTTTTGGGAATCGGTCAAAGGATCCTCAGTGGCACAACTTGGATCGATACTTTGAGAAGTAATATAAATTGCATTCACTCAATTCGTCTAGTTTTTAGCCTTGCAATGCAGGGAAAAATAGCCTTCTATTATTTTTGTTCTGACCAGTATTTTTGTTGTAAATTTTAGAATTAGCAGAGATCCTAATTCTCAAAGACAAACAAAAGAAGAGGCAGAGTTATTAATGCAGCAATTGATGAGTTTAGTTCAACATACGGCGGTGAGTGTATTCCTTTACTAAACAAATATTTAATTTTACTCCAGAAATTGTAGTTTCTTTAGAAGATGAAAAAATGTAGTATAGTTTCTCCATTTAAATAGTTTTTTTTTGGTAAAAGTAAAACTAGAATCAATCAGTGAATTGAATCAATAAATAGTTACTCAGTTATTTGCAAAAAAAAAAAGTTACTTACTGAATTAAATAGAATAATTAATTATTCTCAAACCGAAGTGGAAATATCTTTTTATACCGAAAAATTACCTTTTTTGTCAAAATGTACTGTCGAGGGACTTGATTGAAAGGTATTTTCTCTACTTTCCTTTTACCAGCGTTGCATGTCAATTGAATAGAGGGTTTTCTTTCTCTTCCCATCTTTTATATGCATCATAATTTATAGAACTACAACCAAAGCCATATCCCACTCAGTAAGATCGGCTACATGGATCAAAGACGCCACATATTCTATCATATATCATATCTCTATCCAACTTATTAATCTCTAGATTTTTCTTAATAGTTACCGTATAGTCTTTTTAGGTCCTCCTCTACCTCTAGTGATTTGACTACCCTCCATATGATCTACTCTCTTTACTACGGAATCTACAAGTCTTCTCTCTAATCTCTATGGCCAAACCACCTAAGCCAAGTTTCCACATTCTCTTTTACATAGGTGCTACCCCAACTCTGTCTCTAATGTTATCATTTCTACTCCTATCTTGTCTAATCTTACCACACATTCAACACAACATCCTCACCTCTGCTACACTTCGTTTTATTCTCGTATTGGTTCTTTACCGTCCAACACCCTGTCCCATACAACGTCACCAGTCTTAGCTGTATGATAAATTTACCCTTCAACTCGAGCGGTACTTTTGTATCACATAGAACACCTGAGGCCATCCTCCATTTTAACCACCCAACTTGAATTCGATGGTTTGCATCTTCTATTTCTCCTTCGTTTCAGCATAGGAAAGTTTATTCAATTTCAACATGCTGTCGTCTATCAATATCAGCTCCATAAGATTTTATGAAAAATTTCTCTTCAAAGTTCTGTATTGTGTTTTCTTCTGTACAATCAAGGTATTCATAAAATATCTTTAGTGATTTTGTTTGCAAATTGCATTTCATCCAACTTTTATTTTGTGGGATTTAACTCTAAAAGAAATTGAAAAAACTTTTTTTTATGGTCTCAGGAATTATACCATGAGTTACATGCTTTGGATAGATTCGCACAAGATTATCAGCATAAGCGTGACGAGGAGGACAATTCAAGTGCAGCTCAAAGCGGTAAGAATAATTCTCGTGACATAACATGCAACTCCTGTTTGTGGCGAGCAATTATGGACCAAAAAATATTAAGATCCAAATTTTGTGAAAATTTCTAATTCAATGTTAATTTGGTATTGTAAATATTTGCCACCCACACACTTTTGGTTTTTGTTTATGTTTATTTTTAATTTTTTAATTTTGTGGAGCCTGATATGCATATTCTTGTGGGCACTAGTTAACATTTCCCTTATTATGTAACATTTCCCTTATTATGTTAACATTTCCCTTATTATGTAACACTTCTAAAGAAAAAGTAACTTCGAGCTAAACATTTGAACACAGTATAGGGCAATATTTCTTTAGGTAATTTGTTATATGCATATAATCCAAACTATCTCTCTTCATCATATAGGTGATAGTCTGTCAATCTTGAAGGCAGAACTTAGAAGTCAAAAGAAGCAGGTGAAACACTTGAAGAAGAAGTCACTCTGGTCCAGAAGTTTGGAGGAGGTAACCACACAATTCTTCTGTAGATGAATGGGATGATCTCATCTCCTATTCTCTTCCACTATATATGTTTTTATACTTTCATCGTAATTTATCCATGTATAATGCTGGAACTAGTATATAGACTCTTAAGATGTTTTTTACGGGCTAAGGTTGATTAATTTTGAGCATAACATGAGAATTTAGAAAGTAGAGTATAATTCATTACCTAATAATTTACAGGTTATGGAGAAACTTGTAGACACAGTCCACTTTTTGCATTTGGAGATAAATAAAGCCTTTGGCAGTCCAGGTATTTACTCACTAAAGGCATTCAGGCTGTACTTGCTTTGCTTGTTTTATTGCTCTCTTCTAATCTCATTTAGAATAACCATCATCAGTTATCAATTTAACAAGTTAATTGACATCATTGGTAGCCAAAGAAACAAATTTCAGCCTTGTTAATATATTTTTCTAGTTTTTGAAAATCTTTATTTTGAATTATCAAATTATTCTTCGTCTCAATTTGTATGAAAATTGTATTTTTCTTCATAACTGCAACGAGTGTTGTCGATGGATATCTGCAGATGGCCGTAAACCATTTATTCGAACCATCAGCAATCGCCAAAGATTGGGTCCTGCAGGCCTCTCTTTGCATTATGCAAATATAGTGCTCCAAATGGATACTCTAGTAAGTATTTCTTCTTTACTGTAATTATTTCCTAACATGGTTAAGTTCCAAGAGTTTGCTTTATCAGTATCTCTTAATTTAAAAATCAATTAAAGGAATAGGTAACTAGGTCACTACTTTGATTCAAGATAAGCTTTGATCATGTTGTACATCTATTATTGATCATTTGATGATTGGCATATGATTTGTTTGCGCCTGAATCACTTCAGAGCTCATGGTCAGTATCAAACTATTATAAGATTAAGACATTGTAATATAATATCGTATAATATCAACGATATTATAAGATATTTCTTATATTCTAATTGTTAATAATTTTAAAAAAATGTCAGTCAACTGCCATGTGTGATTTAGCTTATGTGCTGAAAAGCATTGTACTAAGCTTGTGTTCATTTTGTTAGGTTGCCAGATCCAGTTCTATGCCTGCAAATACAAGGGATACACTATATCAGAGCTTGCCTCCTAATATAAAATTAACTTTGCGCTCCAAATTACCTACATTTCATGTTGCAGAAGAGGTATGTTCTCATCTGTTGGTTCTTTCCTTTTACAAATGTTAAAAATGAAAAACTGAGAAAATAGTGGTTTAGGCGGAGACAATATGAAAGCTTAGCTATATGTGTGTGCGCGCGCGCGTGCACTGCCAAACAGAAACTGCATGGTACATAATTTATAAATCCAGTATTGAAAATATCAAGCAGAAATAGATTCAACATTAGACTTCTATAACTGTAGAATGTACTAGTTTCAAAATACTCAAAAAGGGTCGCCAAACAAGGAGGCTACCAAAGGAAGTAACACTAATCCATAAGATTTTTGTTACTACCTCAGTAGGTTTTAGAACACTGCAGCAGCATTATGTATAATCTGAATGTCCATGAAAACGTCCAAAAATTATTATATATATATTTTTTTCTGCCTTTCACCTTCCACTTTCAGTCAGCACAGTTTTCTTTTTTAATTGTGTTTTTTGGTTTTTCCATGTGGTTCCTATCTGTCTCAAGCAGCTCACTGTAGCAGATATTAAACAGGAGATGGAAAAAACATTGCATTGGTTGGTTCCAATTGCTACAAACACAGCCAAGTAAGATGTCTTGCTTTGTATATATATAAAATTGAGAAACTTTCTTCAAGCTTTAGTTTACTTACTTTCAATATAAACTAACTACTTATTCGTTTTCGTTTGTTTGGTTGCTCTAAAATTGATTCAGAGCGCATCACGGTTTTGGTTGGGTTGGAGAGTGGGCAAGCACTGGGTAAGTAACAATCTGCTGTATTAACTACACTTGTTTTTTTCCACTTTTTTTCCTTATTTTTTTCTCCTACTTTTTTTTTTCCTTCAAAATTCTTGTTTGATTGTTGCAGATCTGATCTAAATAAGAAAACTATGAAGACCGAAGTTATGCGGATTGAAACATTTCACCATGCAGATAAAGAAAAAGTAGAAAACTATATTCTTGAACTTCTCTTGTGGCTTCACCGCTTGGCGGTCAAAAGTAAAGCCGGGGGTGATGTTGGAGAAGTCAAGCCTGTCATAAAGTCTCATGTTGGCACTGTCCTGCAAAAGACAAATAAACAATCTACAAACACAGTATCACCATTGCTAACAACCGATGAGCAGATCATGCTGAAGGATGTAAGTAACAAAATTCCTGTTAGAGGTATCAGTAAAAGTAAAAGCTTGGACTTTGACAGTCTGAAAATGGAGTTGACAGATAACAGCAAACTGATCAAAAGTAGCAGTTACTCGACGACAAGTAGAAGCAAGGAATTATCTTTTAACAGAATTCACACTAAGGTTCCTGTGGTTGATTTTTGTATTGACAAAAAGAGAGCATTGGATGTGATTGACAGAGTAAATGTGACCAGATAATAAATGGGACTATTCTTAATCGCCTTTGAAATGAAAGGGTGGTAGCAACATGAGGACAGAAGAATGGTACTTCTGTGTAAATATATATTCACGCAGCTAGTGTTTTGGATGCCAGATTTTGGCAGATCTTCTAGCATCCTGGATTTCTTAGCTTCATTAGGAGCTTGGTTTTGGTGAAATGTAGTATCATATCATGATGTACATATCGTCTTTACCACGGAGGTTGTTGAGATGATGCGCTTTCTTGTCTGGATCAATGTGACTGCAATGCACACTTCTATTGGAGCAAGGTGGATTCTGTTTTTTTTAATTCTCGAGTGTATAGACAGTGAGGATTTGGTACCCTATGGTAGTTCTGCATTGCATGTATTATATAATTATTTGTTTGGTTATTTTTGTCTATACCTATTGACACTTGAAAATCTTTGTAATTACATTTTTTTTGTTATGCTGTGATAGACAGTAGTCCATGTCAATGGGATAATATATAGAAACACTGTTGGATATATAAAAGAGATTGATGCCATATGTTTGTCATGTACATGAACTTTGGGAACCAGAATCATGGTGCATTTGATTGTGTTATTCATCTTTGTTTGTTAGCAAATCAAGCACAATCTGAAAGTCATCAAAAGAATACTGGCCTTTTTTATTTTATAATTATTAAAGATTGCTTCCAATCTTAATATAAGTATAATAGTTGAGTTGAAGATAAATGAAAATTGCTCATGTAGTATACGATAGTCATTATATTCCTACACATATTAACCAGCAAGATTGTATAGTTATGTACCAGCGTATTCTCAGATTTATAATTTTAATACCGGTTATCTATTGCAAAGCTATATTTTTACTTAATTAATTTTGAAGTAAATTCCTTTTGGTCCAATCAAAATAAAGTGAGTAGTCCCCTTTAAAAAGTAAAGTGGATGTCAATAATTGATTATTATAAACAAATCATTAGTTACTATTAGATACACATGTATGATAAATTATGAGTGTATTAAGAAATCCATATTGAGTTTTACACTTTACTATTTATTTATGAGCTAAATTCTATAAGAACAAAGCTTAAGTGAAGTTTATTCATGTTGTTTTTACTATGTATTATTTAAATTTAACACATGTAATGGTAAAAATTGAAGAACATCACAAAAGAAAACCAAGTAATGTCCTGGTGTAAAACGTTTTTGGTGTTTTGGTCGTGTTCCTAAAAGGAACCAGGGTGGAGGTTAATGCATCATGATGCATGTACTACTGCACGTAACGCGGGTTTGTGTTCCTTTGATCATTGAGTCAATTACATCCTACGCAAAAATCAGTTGGTCTTATCACAAGCAAGACACACCGGTCAATCGCATTTTGGCCTTTTTATATGTCCATGTTTGACATTGCATCTTTGGTCAACAAATATAATCAAAATGTTCATGCATACCGAAATAGAAAGAAAAACCTGATTGTTCCAAAAAAAGAAAAATCAGCTGCAAGATTCCATTTCTCTACTAGTCACGATGTTGAGAACATACTAGGTTTATACTTGACTAGACTAGATGCATCTAAAACATGTAAATATAATACTATTTTTTTTTTTGAGGGGGTAATTCTATGTGTTATGTGTTATATCTTCAATTCCCGCAATTCTTCTTACCAAAATAGGCAAATACAATCTTTTTTAACCTTTCTTCCTAATTATTGAAATATAAAAAGTAACTTAAATGTATCTATACACAAAGGATAGTTTAATAGTAATAGTCACACCAACTTTTCTTATCACCTTGTGATTTTTGATAGGTATGCTAAAGGTTGAAGGGAGTATCAACTTAGATTAGTTCGATGTTGGTTTTTGGAATTTAATCCACTAAGGCTTTGATCAATCACAGTCAGAATATACAAACACATATAATCGCAGGAAAGTGGCATCGGTTAACTATGCAACTCACATGAAGACTCATCAGGTGTCTTTTGAATCCTATCTCTATCACGTAAAGTAGCTTCAGAGTATGAAATTAATGCCCTCTTTCATTGTTTGCAATTTGCATGAAAGAAGCCACTAACACACAAAAAATGCATTCATAAACATACAGACACAAAGACCAAGGGGCATCATGATTGATCACACAAGCTTTTCTGAAAACTACATCAATGAATTCTCCCAAAAGATATGTTGTGTAGGTATACACAAATAATAATGACAACATCAAATAGTAACTTTAATGAATAGAGCTAATGTACAACAGAAAAGAATCGGACACTATTATGTACACATGCACATCCCATTGAATTACTTGATCCGAAGATATTCATCTTCATTTTTCCACCTCTGCCATTTATATTTTCAATAACTTTCCATTTCTTCATCCGGGAAAATCACGGTAAGAAGAGAATATTTTACTCTAAGTGATATTTTACCCTTCTCCACATAAAGCCTTGCCCCCGACACAACCCAGTAGCCAGGCAAATCTTGTGGTCCTCTAGTCATTTCTGTTGTGTCAACAAACTTCAGAAGTTTAGGTGCCTGAGCAGGCACAGGAGGCCCTCCAGGGTATAAGGCAGAGTTCACATTTACGTCCGATGGCTGTGGTGGCGGCAGCTTTTGTGGACCTGAAAACCGAGTGCTGATAAAAGTTGAGATCATTCCAGATTTCTGAGTCAAGCCAGGAGAACCATCCCATTCAGGCGCTTTCACACGGGATGCCTTGGCAACTTTACGGAAATGAAGTCTTAAGAAGAGAACCTTCTTCAGACCAGTTTCTCCCACTTCAAAGTGAGCACCAGTCACAACAGCATTGTCATCGTAGGATTCAACAGGAGCCGTGCAAATATGAGAGAAACTCTTCCACTGGACCTTTTCATAATATTTACGTTCTGAAGAGGCATCTGATACATTTCGATTAGTCTCGTCCTCCAGTTGGAATGTCTTAGGGAGGGAGGAGAGGTGCTGTAAATGGATCGCCAAACAATTACTTTTCTTTCCTTCCAAATACAATCGAAGGCCTGTTACAGGCTTCATTACTACATCGACCTATAAGAAGTTTGAGGTCAGTACATATAATTCTCCACATTTGTAAGTTTGCAACGTACACAAGATCTAATAATGCACTATTTTGAATGACTAAGTAAAGAAAATAAGAATCCTAAGTGTCTTCATCAATACAACAACTACTGCGTATTGACAAACAAAATTTATGTCATAAACAATAAACAACTCCTGACAATTTTATTGGAAAAATTTAACTTGAGATTTTGGTCGTCAAAACTCGGGGTTATTGGGTAAAGATGTATATGTGATGCAAGGGTGAAACGAAGCCCTCAGAAACAAAAAATATAGTCACTAAAATTGACTGTTTTATATGAAAATAGAAGCTTTGTTCTGAAATTTGCCTATCTTTGTACAGAAAGATGTGAAAATGATTAATGAGACAATCACAGGGCTCTTGTGTGACGGAGTATGCTAGGGATAAAACTTATTGATGTGACTGACTGTCTTCACCCAACCGTTTAAGCTTTTGAATTAGTTGGTTTATGACAGAGCCAAAGATAAAAACAAGGCAATTGGATAAAAAAAAGTTCCATATAGAGAGAGAGCAGCATTACCGGTGTTGTGTTTACATAGAGCTTAGGACCCATGAAACTGAACTGTAAAGATGAAGAACTCTGCGACTTCTTCCTATCAGGACCAAGGGCAAGCTCACCAAATACAGGGGCCCATTGCCTTGGAAGCTGAAACTCCAAAAATTGATGCAGTTCTTCAATTGCTGGTTTATCTGCAGTTAGAAGGTACAGTGAATAATGTTTTTATTTTACCTGACATTTCTTTTTAAACCCTTGTACAAGGACTGAGAATTACAATTATAACATATATTTAAAGACTATTGCAATAACCTAGAAAACTACAGCCACAACAATATTTGTTTCTCATAATGATGTTAAACAAATTTTCATAAGATAGATGAGACAGTATAAGAAATCTTCCATAAAAGAATAATGGTGAATATATTGCGAACATAATCGGCACTATCATTTTAACTTAAAAATTGTAGAATAGCAGGAATTGCACGTGTTGTAAATAACACATTTTTACTATTATTAGTAGTAATTGTGTGGGACTCTTTAACAACACAAACATAATTTTTCAGTGGAATGTAGCATAACAGTGGATTTGATGGTGGTTGCATTTTATATAATGTTACTAAACCAAGAAACCACGAGTTTCTCTAACATACCAAGAGAACAGTGTATCTAGCAGTTAACTTAAAAAAATCTATACATCTGCGGTATTAGTGATTCCATAGGCTTTGAAACGAAATGGTAAATAAGAAAGTGACTAAAGGAGTCGTGCTTAGTTGCTTACATCGTAAATAGAGATTTATGGCATGAGTTAAATATCCACTCCCATTTATTCCACCAAGTAGAGATGTAATTGGTATGAATGACATTGATATTACATCAGGTTGAGACAAAACAGTTTGGCACCACTCATTGTGGCTGAGATTTTGTTTCCCATTTCCACCTTTCCTCTTGCACATAAACTTTATATCCTGCACCTAAAATGTTTAACAAGATGGGGGAAAATGTAAGAACATTTGTTGTGTTTTTCCTTGTAAGTAAAATAATTTATAGATTAATGGAGTTCTAATAACAACTGATTAAGCAGAAAAGTGTTTCTGGCAACAGAAAACCTAGGAACTTTTCAAAAACAAAGCCCAACAAACAACTCCAGTAACATTGAGCTGTCTTCCTGTTGCACAGCAATTTAAATTCTAAACAAAAACTGATAAAAAGGAAATAAGCAATGCGAAAACCAGCATAGGCGACAAGAAGGATCATGTAGTTGGCATAAAGTTCAATTTTGAAAACAAATATTTACCTCTGTTTCACGGTAGGATTGAGCTTGAATGTCTAGGAATCCTAGTCCATTGTCCCTCATAAACTGGGGGGAAAAGAGAGGAAATAATTATTGTTCAGAATAGGGTAATGTAATTTTTGTTTAGAAAATAAAATAAATAAATAACATAATATGTAGAAGAGCTTTACCAGAAATATATGGGATTGACCCATATATCCCACATTAAGGTCCTCTGGATTCACTCTAATATTTTTCACATAATTATTCAGATTTCATAGAATACATTTGACACTTACATTGTTGCTCCCAATTTTAAGAAATTAAATGAAGAACGTGAAACGAAACTTCATAAATTCCTTCCTGTCCTACCATCTACTATGTAAGGGATCGAAATTTAACTTATAACATGATATAGAATGCTAAAGAGAAATATATCCCCAAATAAATCTTGATATCTACATTTCAGATATCTTATTATTGAAGACCAGGGATTATCTTGTTATCTTATATTCTACACACCCTAAAATCAACAAATACAAACTTGTTTTGATTGATTCCATAGTTCACCTGCCAGTATTCAGAAAAGTTACAACAAAAACTTTCTTTTCACAAAGTATTGTTGGCTAAGGCTGTAGAAAATATTAGATGAACTCAAAGTATGTTTATTTTAATGAAAGAGTGCCCCTTTTATAGGAGAGAGTATACAAACTGAACTCCTTAAATCAAAGAGAACAAAAGAAAAAAGAACCGGAAAAGCTTTAAACCTTTTCTTTCGAATTAAATGTCCCATCATTAGCGTTATTTTGTCCACCCTGGCCCCTGAATAATTCGTCTGCCATGTCCTTCAATTTTTTCTGTACATCAGAAGGTTGCAGAGGAGATGAATATTGCTGCTTTGCATAAATTATATCGGTTCCCCCTATTTTCACCCCAACTACAGCATGGGTTCCGTATTTGTCAATGAACCTGAAAAGATACAATGAAAAGATTATCTACAAGTTAGATGTGTATAAATACTTGTTTCAAATACAGGAGAAATGTAGTGGAATCTACTGTGATGCAAACAAAATTGAAAATTCAAGGCTTTTCCTGGTTGAGAGCAGGAATGAGACCTTTCATAAAGGGTCTGCAAATGGAAGCAGAACACTGATTGACACCGGTAGGGTGTATTAACATAAAGTTGTCGAACTCTTTTCTCACTGTTATTAGTTTTCAGAACACTTGTTGAACACATTAGCTTTACAGTATATTATGCGCAAAACCTTATTTTTTCATGTCCTAAATATTCTTTCAACACAAATACCATCTCATATTAATCGCATAACATACAAGGAAATGAAGCGTGAGCCTCTGACTGCGGATTCTTGCGAGTAAGATTACAAATAGCTAAACAGAAAGCGAGAGTTGTGGGGAGGGGAAGAAAACTATTTTCCTGAGTTCGCGAAGTACCTTGCCAGTGCAGCGGGATCCCAAGACGAAGGAACAGCTTGTTTGACATGATCACTGAGAACTACGTGTGTTCTATCAAGTGCTATGTTGTAGAGTGTGATGGAGACGCCATCAAAAGCAAGACTCTTGGTATTTGCAGCATCTCTTTGCCAAACTCCTGAAAACTGAAACGCAGAATTGAAATGGCCTGTTGGAATCTTACCAGACAGTGACACCTCCTGGTTGAACTGCTCTGACATCTAAAGGATAAAGCAAAACAAAAGGCATATATGCCCAGTCAGTCACACAAACAATGACTACTCTTCAATACTGTAGCAATAATATCAATAGTACACATGCCAAAGAATTTAATTTCACCGGAATAAGAACAAAAAAAAGTTTTATTTTAGTTCCTTAAAATGTGGGCGTATATAGGACAATTTGGTCATGAAATTAACAAAATCCTAAAATAAGCATGCAATTAAAAATCTTATATAAACTTTTTTCTGGAAACTTGATATCCAGTCCAAGTAACGACTAATCTAAGGACCAATCCCACCGCCCATTTGCGGGAAGCCCACATAGCAAAGCCTTGTATGGACTAGTCCAGCACAGGAATTGTTGGCACATGGAGGATTCGTACCGAGACATAGAGAGGAGCAGACTTCTAGACCGCAAGCCTACACCACCAGGACAAACCCTATGGGTTTAAAAATCTTATTATTTAGACCATTTGGGTTGGTCAATTTATCCAGAAATCATTTATGAATTTCATTAATAATGACCAAATTGCCTAAACCTCTTATTTTGGAAACTAAAATTAGTTAAGTTAAATTAATTTTTTTCCTAGAATCCAACAGAAAAACACACAAAAATTTAGTTACCTAGACCCACATAATAAACTTGAGCTAAAGCCAAAAAAAGAAGAAACTTTATTATAGTTAAGAAAGAAAAGGAAGGACCTGCTGAAAAGAAAGAACATCAGAACACAATCTCATACGGTCGCCTTTATCACAATTGATAGATTTGGGAACATTGGGAATTGAAACACGACCAGGAAGCTCAACAGTACGAAGATTGTCGTGGTCAATAGCAATCAATTTGGAATCATATTTGCAGAATTTGAGTCTTAGATCGTTGGTGAGATCGTAACCTAATCCAACGGATTTTATAACATCTTCAACGGACAGCACTTTCTTCTTACTGGACATCTTCTAGTAATTCTTTTTCTTCAAAAAACGTTCATCAACTAAGTAAGAAGTAGTTGTTGTATTAATGAAAGCAAAAACCAAAGGAATGAATAATAATAAGAAGAGAAGAAAGCGTCTAGGATGTTTGGTTTGTCAATAGTCAAAGAAATGCAGCAGTCTATTATTGTATTGTATGTTTTTCTTCCTAAAACATGCTGTAATTCTAATACTCACCGGTCCTACTTTTTGTTTTTTCAATCATTTTTATACTTTTTATTTTCGTATTTTTATTTTATTTTATATATATGGTTAATTACATTCTTCATATTTGCTAGTTTTAGATGTTCTTCCTCCTACTTGCCCGATTCACCAAGTTTGTTAGTACAAAGTTGATCAAGACACTTTAATGTTGAATTAATGAGATATCATGATGGAGCTTTTTAATTTGGTTTCTATGGGAGTAAATGGGGATAAAATGTTCCTCGTGTTGGTCTCATTTTATGCTGGCAAATTGATTTTAAAAAGATCACATGTTACTCGGATTCTCTTCAAATGGTGCAAGTAGTGATTATAAACACTCACTGATATCATTTTTCTACTAATATTGCAGTGATTATTAGATTTTACATAAAAAATTGAAATGTTATACTTCGTCGTATCTTTTGCACGGGAAATGCTTATGCAGACACATTTGTAAAATCGGGAGCTAACTGTATTGATCCTTTAATTACGGTTCATAGGTGGGTTCCTTGTTTTCAACACATCTATTAACCTACGATCAAATTTACATGTAATTACTCAAACCCAATCTCAACAATGTGGATATTTATCCGTTCATCATTGTTACAGATGTCCATTGCCTTTGGTCCAATTGTTATTCCTAATTTATACTTCATTCAACATATTCTTCTTTTAATAGGTGTGAAGAAAAGAAATTAGTTTAATAACTCGTATTAGTTTACTTGATAAACGACTTTTGTACCATATATATATATATATATATATATATATATATATATATAAATCGGAGTTCGAATTTCATACACATACTTATTTTTCTCAATTTTTCTAGTTTTTTTCAATCATAGTCCTATAATTTAAATAACCGATATATGCTTTGAATGGATTTTTAAATATATTTTGATATTCAACATGTGAAAATACTATATAGTAGTATAGTATATGATGGAAGGATCTGTCCGTGGGGATGGTAGGTAACGCTACAGTAATCCTGTGTGTCTCAGAGAAAGTCAAAGTTTGAGAGGGGAGGGCGGCTGTTAATGGCTCATGTCACATGCCACAATTGCAAATTCATACAAATTCATTTTTAATGGCTCCCTCCGGCTGTTAAAAATTAGTTGGACATTAAATAAGTTAATTTTTGGATATGTTTGATGTAAAGTTAGATTAAAGAATAAAAGTTATAGTGAACGTTGGTAAGGACAATGCATTAATATATGTAAAATTTGGGGTTCAAACCCCGATCACCACAAAAAATAGATTAAAAAATAAAAAATTAATGCTTGAATACACATTTGATCGTCCAATTTTTTCTTTCAAATAAAAATAAAAATTTATTCTCCATTTTAAAAATTGATTTTCTTTCGTATCTAATTTAACGCCCCTTTTTTTATTGAATAAAAATTAAGTGGATCCTATACTTTAAAAATATATCATAAATAAAATATTAAAATTCACGTAAGTTTAAGCTCATAAAAGAATCAAAGTTAAAAAAATATGAAAAAGAGAATGTTTATAATATTCATCTTAAATATATTTTCATATAATATTCACTATCAATATTACTTACGCATAAAATGAGGCAAACAGACAACAAGCTGCGCCGCTAGACCTTTTTAGATGGCAAAATCAATCATCGTAAACACAACATTCATGAACTTAGGAGACATAACATTGTTATGCATAACCATTTGGACTCTATGTAGAAGGTCAACAACCTCTGATGCTAAGAAGCCAAAAGTGTCAAAAACAAATAATATAAGAACATGTTGATTGTTAGAACACGCTTTCTCATGTTTTATCATTTTGCTTGACGCAATTCTTAGGGTTGTCTGTCCTACCTTAAAAGTCCCGACCCCTAAACCCACAAGCGGTGAAACCCCAATCAACTTCACACCTACATTGGAACTTATATTGATGGATTAAATGGGGTTCAACATTTTTATTTAAAAATAACTGCCAAATTGAAGAAAAAAAATGAATAAACCATCCAACCAAACCAAGTCAAGATACAAGTCAACACCTTGTCATTGTTCCTCATCTCTTGCTACTTTCCTAATCCATCTCATTCAGCAACACAGAACTCAACTCTCCATGCTATGCTTTGCAATGATTCTCTCTTCAAGTTTTCTTGATCATCTTCAAACTGTGTAATAATTTATGGATCCATCACAAAAAGTTTCACGTTTTGAAGCAGCTCAGAAAGCAATAAACTCAATTGGATTGGGTTTTGACATAACACTAGATATCAACTTTGACAATTGTAAGAGTATTGGTTCACCTTTGATCTTCATCAATAATGAACAACACTGCCGTCATTTGGAGATTCCTGGTGGTGTTACAATTCCAAATGTTTCAAACTCTATCAAATGTGTCAGAGGAGAATCTATTAGAATCCATTCAGATGTTCTCACCTTGCACCAGGTATATATATATATATATATATATATATATATATATATATATATATTTTAACATAAGGTGTATGTACTATGTTGTTAGACACTTTTTTTATATTCATTAACCATACACCGAACGTAACTAATCACATACTTGAACGGTGTTAACCATCCAAATTGTAGTCGATTTTTGTTTTAAAATTGGCGTGTCAAAGTATTATCTCTGATTATGTTATGAATATGTTAAGCACTTTTAAGACCAAGTTTATGTGTTGTTTTAGATGTTGCAGCACTTCAACCATGAAATGCGTCTTGTAGGAGACACTGCATCTGGTCATTTTTGTGCTTCATTTGGGTTATCTGGTCGATGTATCAAAGACTTGGCTTCTATTAAGTCTCTCGCTTATGATGGTTGGTTCATCAAACGCTATGCTGTTGAATTAGAAAACTACCATGGTGAACTCCATGATCATGTCAAAGAAGTTGTGCCATCATCATGGGACCCTGAGGCCTTGGCAAGGTTAGAACTTAGAACCCTTGAACTGCATAGTGTTATCAAGTGTGGACACTTGACATAATCACACTCCAAATTTCTATCTAAATATTCCAAACATTTGGACATGCATTGCTCTATAACTAGAAATTTTTTAAGTTCTTCTCTATGATGCAAATTGAACTGTGATGGATGACATTAGTTAAATTATTGACAAATCATAAAATAATTTATACCGATTCATACAAGGTTCATAGAACGTTTCGGAACTCATGTGATAGTCGGGGTGAGCATGGGAGGGAAGGATGTGTTTTATGTTAGACAAGAAGATACATCAGATATCAGTGATCAAACTAGTATCCAGAAACTTTTGAAGGAAACAGCTAGCATGAAATTCATGGATTCTGCTGATAATCATCGCTCAGCTTCTGAAGACTTAAGTAACAAAAAAGAGGTAACACACCACATTTTTATTATGGCATTCCTTTAGCACCATACTACCTTTGACCATCTTATTTTGCAATGAAATTATTCAATTTTGAAAAAACAGATGCATCATCCATTAAAAAAAAATTCATTGGGGTTGCAGAATCTTTTTATGGTACATAAAAGGAAGGGTGGAAGCAGTAAAACAATGTATCATAGTGAATGGTTGGATACTATTGACCCACAACCTGATGTCATATCAATGCATCTTCTTCCTCTGACATCACTTTTGTTGAATATCCGTGGAAATGGATTTATGAGCCATGCTATAAATCTCTACCTTCGCTGTAAGTAATTATTCGAGTGTTTTTGTTGCACAAGTATGCGACAGAAATGTAAATTTGTTCTTTTGATTGTATCTAGTTTTAAGAAAGTGATATAAAAAATGTAGCAGATTATGTCCAGAAAAATGGTATACCATTAACTATTATTCAAAGGGAACACACTTTATCACTTTCTTGTCTAGCTCACACAAAGAAATTAGTGAGTTATGCTCTTTCTGTTATAAACCTTATAAAAGGATAGATCGGGTAAACCAGTAAACATCTCGGAAGCGTAAATAAATATATACTGTCTTTCTGAAACTGATTTTGCTGAATCTGCAATAACATGTGATAACTGAAACAGACAAACCTCCGATTGAGGACCTCCATCAATTTTTCGAGTTTCAGCTACCAAGACAATGGGCTCCTATACTTAGTGAGATACGTCTTGGTTCTTACTGGAAGCATCAAATGAATACCTGGCTAAGATTTAGTATCTTGGGTCCTAAGCTTTACATAAATACAATTCCAGTAAGTCTTCCCTATTGCATTTTTAATGTGCATTTCGCGAGTTGGTGTTTCTCATTCCATCAATGTGCTAATAAAATATTGGCTCTTTTTTTTTTTCATCTTCTGATGGAAGGTAGATGTTGGTAATAGACCAGTAATTGGCCTGAGATTACAATTGGAAGGGAGAAGAAGCAACCGGTTGGCCATTCACCTTCAGCATCTGACTTCTTTACCAAAGTCCTTACCACTCGCAGACAACGCAAATGCCTATTTGTCTTGTGACTCCTATAGCTGCAACTTCCATAAGAAAGTGAAATGGAGCTGCTTTTCATATGTTTGTACAGCACCGGTTGAATCGGATGACAGTCTTTCCATTGTCACAGGAGCCCAGTTGCAAGTTGAAAAGAAGTGTCTCCTTTTACGGCTGCGCTTCTCCAAAGTTATCGGTGCCACCCTTCAGAAACCACCCGAGTGGGATCAATCTTCCAATCTCGGCGGTTTCAGCAGCAAGTCCACGGGCGTCTTAGCTTTTATTCCAAAAGAGGGAAAGAGGGGTCATCCAAAACCTGGTGATGTGACCATCGGTTCTACTACATATTCTGCTGCACTACCTGCACCAGTGCGTACACCTAAGCTTCAAAAGTATGTGGACATAATGGAAATGATGAGAGGGCCCGAAGACACTCCAGGATACTGGGTTGTGTCTGGTGCAAGGCTTTCTGCACAGAATGGGAAAATATATCTCCTTGTTAAGTATTCATTATTGAACTTTGTTATGCAGTGTGAAACCGAAGCTTCATAGCAGTGGTTTAATGCTCAGTTGAACTCATTTTCAACTTTGCTGGATGTCTCATTGTATGCAGAGTATGCCTCGGTTGAACTCTGTTGTGATGCTATGCGCCAAAAGTTGCACTAGTCTAGTATATGCGAAACATGATTTTGAATAAACAAGATTTATATATAGTATTGATTTGGTTAAAGATTATGTTAGAATTGAAGTGATTATGTGTGGATGTTTTTAATCTAAAAGCAAGTTTGATGTAAAACGTACCTAAATAAAATTGTAGGTAGGAGGCCAACCAAAATTTAAAACCATAATTTACAAAAATACAAATACATTTTAGAGGTGATTATGTTTTTCTGTTCATACAAAATCAATACTTTTAAACTCATATATAAAATTATATCCAAGCACAAACAATTTTATCGGTTCTTCAGCACAGGTCTTTCCAAAATCAGTCCTGCCCAGCCCCGATTTATGAAAACCAGATAGACACTTGAGGCAATTCTAGCAAGTAGTTGTGCTACAGTGAGTTGGTCATCTAATTCTTTTAACCAAATTTATTTTTTTATCTTAGCCGTATATTCTTATGAGATTCTATGTATTAGTGTTAGTATAACTTCTGTTAGAAGATGATGTAAGAGGGGGCTTGTTTGCCTCAGAGAGGGAATTTAAGTTTGCTATATTTGAACGCAATAAAATTTCACACACATACAAGTTCCCTTAAAATGAAAAATAAGAACTCAAGTTGTACCGTGAGCATAAGCATAGTTCAGTTGATTGGGAAGGACGTTGCATTATGTATACATCAAAGTTTTGAATACCGGATTCTCATTTTCAATAGATGATTTCTAAGTAGCTCCGTTAACTCTCTAAGTCTCTGGGCCACCCTAATGAATCATAATAGAACTCATCTAAGTTTTTTTTTTTTTTAAGATCTAAGCTTTTTATTTTAGAAACAAGAGCAAGAACAATAATTTTTTATCTATATTATTGATTGAGGATGGCTTCAATAGATAAATCTAAGGGTATTTTGGTCCATTTGCATGAAATAAGCCAATTAGCACTGCCACGTCAGCTAATTAGTGACGTAGCAGCAATTAACTGGGCTCAGGGACGAAATTTTAAATGATTAAATTTTGCAAGGGTAATTTGCTCGGACTAACGATAACAGGATCAATTTTTTTAAATAACTCATAATTGCAGGACCAACACATATTAAACCATAAGTAAACTGTGCAGTACCTTTTCCCCCACGCCACATAGACACTACCGCCAACAACACACCTTCACCCATTTTGTTTCTGGAATCTTCCGATGCCTTTCTTCAACTCTCAGCGCTTTATTACTGTGATGTCAACAACCTTGCATCCACAGGGGATATCACACATTTTCACTTCTCAGAGCAGAGTATTAAGGCTTTCTTTTCTTCTTAATTTCTCTTCTAAACTGCCCTCATTGTTATTACTCTTCAACTACATTCAAGGTATATTATTATTACGGACTACGAACTTTGTGTTATTTATTAAACTATTTTATAGCTCTAATTCTTCTGTAAATAATGAAAACCATAAGGTTTTGTTTTGATTGATGAAACATTATGTTGCAGAAAAAGTGAAATGAAGTGGAACTAGCGAAATGGAACAAATATTTCATTACATTCCAATTCCATCATCTTTTTGGATATCCAAACAATGTAACACTAAATTATTTCCTTCCATTCTACTACTTTCCATCAATCCAAACATCACCTAAAGCATGAATTTTTTTTAATATCAATAAACAAATCAATTAAGACAAATGCTGACAATGTTCAAAAGGCATCTGCAAGTCTTTTGGTTTCCTTGCTGTCAAAATCATCTTCACAAGAAAGGGAACCTACTCAACTTTGTAAAACATATGTTGGAGAGAGGTCAACCCCTTGAATAGACATACGATACTCGATGGCCTGGTCTCTGTAGTTGCGTACGGATACCTTGGCTTACTCCAAAAAAATAATATTATGTGTGTAGTTTTTTGAATATTTGACTATAGAAGGGTATTTGGTTTTATTATACTACTAATACTATCCATTATTTAATTATGAATTTAATAAAAAATTCACCCTTAATTGTATATGATGATCTGAACTGAAAAAACTTGATCAACTAAAGTCAACATCTCCCTGTATGTCTGTACATTTTCCTTTTTCCTTGTTGCTTCCATTCCTTTTCCGCCAAAGCTAACCAGCTCGTGAAACTACTAAGAATCTTCATTCACTAATTAACTTTTCTTCATCTATATGTATAATGTATTGTCTGCATGCATGTGGTTGTTGACATTCAAATTGTGTAATGGCACAATCACCAGGTGTTTCTCGTTTTGAAGCAGCCCAGAAAGCGATAAACACACTTGGTTTGGGTTTTGATTTAACAAAAGATATCAACTTTGACAATTGTAAGGGTGGTTCACGGTTGATCCTCCTCAATGAAGAACAGTGACGTCCTTTGGACATTCTGGGATGAATTTCAATTCCAGATGTTTCAAGCTCTATCAGATGTGTCGGAGGAGAATCTATTAGAATCAATTCAGAGGTTCTCACTTTACAACAGGTTTGCTCCTACTTTCCTTAAATACAATCATATCTTATATATATATATATATATATATATATATATAGAGAGAGAGAGAGAGAGAGAGAGACTTTTTATAAACTCATATCTTATATCTTTTCAAAGTGGGACTTGAGTTTTCCCAATAGTAATAATCTTTGTTCAAAATAAATCAGGAATAGACTATCTAATTGCTGTCTAGTGGGTTAGGTTGGTTAGCTACATTGCACTAGTTCTGTAGTGTTGCAGTTGCCAAGTAAATGTGTACATGGATACTCTCAAATAGGAGGTCTCAAGTTCGAGCTTGTGAAAATCAAATTCACGTGGAGAAGAAGTGAACATAGCTGACGGGACTACTCTAAACGAGAAAATTTATGGATATATTGTATCCAAAAACAAAAAATAGAAATAAGAAATGATACAAGGAAATTAGAAAAGAAGGTTTTTAGATAAATACTTGTATAGCAAGAAATAGAAAAAATAATTCATTAGATTGTACGAAAAGTAGTAGCGTTGTCAACGTAAAATAATGGGAAAATCTCATTTTTTTATGATTTTGACCGAACAACTATATCGTAAGAAAAATGGTGTGTACCGAAACAGAACCCACAATTACCACGGGTAGGTATAACTAAACTTGTGAGACCATGTTTTTATTGCTCTATTTCAGATGTTGGAACATTTCAACCGTGAAATGCGCCTGGGCGGCAAAACTGCATCCGGTCACTTTTATGCTTCATTTGGGTTGCATTTCCAAGGTACAAAAGATTTGGCTTCAATTGTCCGTCTTGCTTATGATGGATGGTTCATCAAACACTATACCGTTGAATTAGAAAAGTATCACGTTGAACTCTATGATCATGTCAAAGAATCTGTGCCATCATCATGGGACCCTGAGGCAGTGACAAGGTTAGACCCTGGTATTGAATATATGTTTGGCACATGCAATAGATATGTTCTATTATTTTTTATTAGCCACAGCCCACAGGGCTGTACTACAAGAACACAAGTGCACATGGGTGGGTATTCCGGTCAACGATTCAAATTGTAGTACTGGTAGTAGTAACAACTCCTTGTATTTAAAAGGATGTATTCTATTAAAAATCGTGTGTTTCTCTTGCACACTTACCATTTCACAAAACCTTTATCATGGTAGGTACTAATAGTGTCTAGTCACTTCTTTCTATCAACTAATAATAAGTAACAAGTCATCCTAACAATAAATCAAGTTTTTATACATATGCAAGTTGATATCGTTCTTTTTGTCAATTTGAACCTATTTTATTTTTGACGAGATATAATGAATGAAACAACTTCATTGACCGCACCCAAAATTTCATCCAATTTTTTGTTAAGCATTCCTCTTCATTAATTATTCGACTGTGAAACTCTTTCTTATGATGCAAATAACATTGATGTTGGGATGTCATTGAGTGAAACTATTGACAATCTATATTTGTAACTTCACAATGATAAAAAAAAAAGTTCCACCAATTCATGCAAGGTTCATTGAACGTTTTGGAACTCATGTCATAGTCGGGGTGAGCATGGGAGGAAAGGATGTGCTTTATGTTAGACAAGAAGTTACATCAGATCCCCATGATCCAGCTAGTATTCAAAAACTTTTGACAGAAACAGCTAGCCTGAAGTTCACGGATTCTGCAAATAATCATTGTATGTCTTCTCAAGACTTGAGTAACATAAAAGAGGTACCGTGGACATCTTTATTTTGGCCTTGCTGCATGTTTTGTTGGAAATAAAAAATAAGTATTATAAAAAGTTTCAAGCTAAAAACTGTTTTGAATGAAAATTTATGTATTGATTTAATTCTAAGGCAGGACATGTAGAAAACCCCTTCCCCCTACAATTCCCCACAACATAGAAATCTTGCTATGCATGTTCTTCGCATATGTATAAGTAACAAAGTCGTTATCCCCTTAAAAAAACTCACTGGGATTGCAGAATCTTTTTGAGATACACATTAGGAGGGGTGGAAGCAGTCAAAATATGAGCCATAGTGAATGGTTGGATACTATTGACTCAGAACCTGACATCATATCAATGCATCTTCTCCCGCTGACAGCCCTTTTGTCAGGTGTCCGTGGAGTAGGATTTGTGACCCATGGTATAAATCTCTATATTCGATGTAAGTAATTATTTGATTTGTTTTGTTGCACAAATATTTGACAGAAAAGTAAATATGTGTTACTTTAATTTAAGAAAAAAAATTGGTATACCTACCAATAAAGAATAAATTAATAATCCAAGGGAACACAGTTGATCACTTTTTCTTGTTTAGCACACTGAAAGAACTATTGAATTGTGCACTTCTATTGCAAAGCTTAAAGAGGTTAGATGGGATAAACCATTAAACCTCTCAGAAGAAAATTTAACAATCTCTCTGAAATTTATTTAGCTGAACCTGCAAAAAAATTGTGATTATTGAAACAAACAAACCTCCAATTGAAGACCTCCATCAATTTTTAGAGTTTCAGCTACCGAGACCATGGGCTCCTCTACTTGGCGATATACATCTTGATTCATACTGGAAGCATCAAGTGAACACCTGGCTACGATTTAGTATCTTGGGTCCTAAGCTTTACATAAATACAACTCCAGTAAGTTTTCCATCTTGTATTTTTAATGTTTATCGAGTTGGTGTTTCCCATGCTTTCAATCTGCTTGTAAACTGTGAGGCTCTGAAGATGCACAAATGAGACAAGTCTTGCATCATGCATAAGCTAGTTTTCACCATTGGATCAATGAATCCCCCCATTAAATTAAATGAGAAATGATATGACTTTTTGAACTAATGGTGTAAAGGACACTTGTCCATGATGCAAGACCATTTTCCTTGTGCATGTTAGACAAAACCTACTTTGAGCTTCTCTAATATTTTCTACAATTGCATTGGCTCCTCTTTTTCTTGATGGCTGGTAGATGTAGGTAATAGACCAGTAACTGGCCTCCGATTACAATTGGAAGGAAGAAGAAGCAACCGGCTGGCCATTCATCTGGCTTCCCTGCCCAAGTCCTTACCACTTGCAGACAATGCAAATGCGTATTTATCTTGTGACTCATACAGCTGTACCTTCCATAAGAAAGTGAAACGGATCTGCTTTTCATATGTTTGTACCGCTCCCGTTGAATCAGATGATAGCCTTTCCATTGTCACAGGAGCTCAGTTACAAGTTGAAAAGAAATGTCTCCTTCTACGGCTGCGCTTAAGTTATTGGTGCTACACTTCAGAAGCCACCTGAGTGGGACCAATCCCCCACTCATGACCAGTCCAGGAGAAAGTTTTGGGACATCACTTCTTATATTCCCAAAGGGGGACATACGAATCATCCAAAGCCTGGAGATGTGACCATTGCTTCTGCTGTATATCCTACTGGCCTCCCTGTACCAATAAATACACCTAAGCTTCAAAGGTATGTGGATCCAACAGAAATGATCAGAGGACCAGAAAACACTCCAGGATATTGGGCTGTGTCCGGAGCAAAGCTTTCTGTACACAATGGGAAAATATATCTCTTTGTTAAGTATTCACTGTTGAGCTTTGTTATACAGTCTGAGATCAAAGCTTCATAAAAGTGCTTTAATGCTCAGTAGACCTCCTCTTGAAGTTTGTTACGTGCCACACTGGCTGCGGAGTTAGCTTATTTGGTGATGTTTTGCGCCAGAAGCTGTATTGGTTTTATTGGCACATGTATATGACCGAGTGTCTTTGACAGCAGTGATTTGTATAAAATTTGAGTTTGTGAAGTTTATTTTCTTTTGGAAATAGATTTGAGTTTGAAGTTTTTTTTTTCTTTTGGAAATAAATTTGAGTTTGTAAAGTTGATTTGATTAAAATTGAGGTTGAGTGATGATATGTATTTAAATAAACATGGTAGTTTTCTGTGTCTATTGTGTTCTTTACCCATTGTCATTTCTACCCACATGGTAAAATATGATTTGATAAACACATAAAAAAATGATTTAATACCTTTTTAAACCTTTATTCTTGTCTGTTTATTGAAGACCTAAATCTAAATCACTTTAACCGGAGTTTTTCAGCTCAATAACCTCTTTTGTTGTACTTATCCTTTTTGCTTTATGGGTTGGGTTTTTATGAATCATCTCTTTGTTTTTATTGTGACTAGATGTTTTACTTGGTTATGCAGCGTTTTCTCCAACGTTCCTCTTGTAGAACAAAAGATAAAATAAATAAAAGTCAATTCAAGGCAGTGTGGATGGACCTACAGAATCAATATTATCAGGCAGCCTAAAAATTACGCCCAAGACTGATTTTAACAGCAACTTCTTTTGAGGTTTTGATTTTGGTATTGCCATTTTTACATGTCTTCTTTTGAGATCCAAAAAATCAAATGTTTTTTGTCTAAAGTTTAGACCAAATACATTTGACTTTCTGAATTCTTTTTGCTTATATTTTGTTAGGAAATGAATCATCAATCATCAGTAATTTTATAAAATATAACAATACTTATTGATATATTTTGGTACGTGTAAATAACCTTAAAACTAAAATTAAAAATGAAATTTGGTAGTACAGAATTCACCCTTTTCCTGTTTCCTCAAACAATATAATGGTAGGTGTGAATGGTCTGAAATGGAAAAACTTGATCCACAAAAGTCCACATCTCCCTTCCTGTTTGTCTGCATGTTATACTGTTTCCTAGATGCTTCCCTCCCTTTTCCAGCAACCAAGTCTTTCCCCCCAAAAGGATCGGTCAAACTCAATCTTTAACTTGGCTTCATCTTTACTTGAGCAATGACACAATCACCAAGTGTTTCTGGTTTTGAAGCAGCCCAGAAAGCAATAAACGCACTTGGTTTGGGTTTTGATTTAACACAAGATATTAACTTTGACAACTGTAAGACTGGTTCACGGTTGATCCTCATTGATGAAGAGCAGTTCCGTCGTTTGGAGATTCCGGGAGGGGTTTCAATTCCAGATGTTTCAAATTCTATCAGATGTGATGGAGGAGAGTATATCAGAATCAATTCAGATGTCCTTACCTTGGAACAGGTTTGTTTCTACTATGCACAAATATAGGACCAAGCATGGGATTTTTAACAAAATTAAGGTAGTAGGAGTATATTAATATAAATTTAAAAATATAAATATAAGACTTGAATTACTGAATAGGAGACTAGAATCTGTATTGATTTGCTTCATTAATTAAACTCTTAGCTAAATTGATAATAATAATAATAATAATACTCTTTGTTCAAAATAAATTAGGGATTCTCTATCTAATTACTCTCTAGTGGGTTGGCTTAGCGAATTTGCTCTAGATTTGCAATGTTGCGGTTGCCAAGAAATGTGTACATGGATACTCCCAAATGACAGGTCTCAAGTTCGAACTTGTGATAAACAAACTCACTTGGACAGGAAGGGAATTGGTACACACAGTTGACACAACGAGACTACTCTGAATGAGAAAACTTACGGATTTTTTTTATCCAAGGCAAAAAGAATAGAATCAAGAAATGATACAAGGAAATTAGAAAAGAAGATATTTATGTAGTAATAAGATAGTAAGAAAAGTATCACTGTTTAACAAAAGAATGGGAAAATCTGAATATATATCATGTTGACTGAACAAAGATATTGTTGATAGATATATGAAGTGGTGCGTACCCAACCAGAACCCATAATTAACACTTTTAAGACCATGTCTTTAATGCGTCATTTCAGATGTTGCAACATTTCAACCGTGAAATGCGTCTGTCTGGCAAAATTGCATCCGGTCACTTTTGTGCTTCATTTGGCATACATTTTCGAGGTTTAAAAGAATTGGATTCAATCGTCCATCTTGCTTATGATGGCTGGTTCATCAAACGCTATACCATTGAATTAGAAAGGTATCATGGTGAACTCCACGATCATGTCAAAGAAGCTGTGCCGTCATCATGGGACCCTGAGGCTTTGACAAGGTTAGACCCTGGAACTGCATTTGTTTGGCACATGCAATAGATATGTTCTATTATTTTTTAAGTTTTATTAGCCACAGGGTTGTACTACAAGAATAGAAGTACACGTGGATAAGTATTTGGGTTAATGGTTCAAATTGTAGTACTAGTAGTAGTAACAACTCGCTGTATTAAAATGAAATTCTATTAAAAATCGAGTGTTTCTCTTGCATACTTACCATGTCAAAAAACCTTTATCATGATAGGTATTAATAGATTCCTAAATACTCTAGTCACTTATTTCTATTACCTAAAAGTAACAACTCATCCTAACAATAAACCAAGTTTGTAAACATATACATGCTGATATCCTTTTTTGGTCAATTTAAACCTATTCTATTTTAGACCAGATATAATGAATAAAACCAACTTCATTCGCACCCCAAATTTCATCCAAATTTTTGTTATGCATTGCTCGTCATTAATTAGTTGACTGTGAAGCTCTTCCCTATGATGCAAATAACACTGTGATGATGAGTTATCAATGACTGACACTATTGACAATCTATATTTGTAACTTCGGAATGATAAAATAATTTATGCCGATTCATGCAAGGTTCATTGAACGTTTTGGAACTCATGTCATAGTTGGGGTGAGCATGGGAGGAAAGGATGTTCTATACATTAGAGAAGAAAATACATCAGATCTCCATGATCCAGATAGTATTCAAAAACTTTTGACAGAAACAGCTAGCACGAAGTTCGTGGATTCTGCAGATAATCACTGCTTGGCTTCTCAAGACTTAATTAACATAAAAAAGGTACAATGGACATCTTTATTATGACCTTGTTGCATGTATTCTTGGAAATGAAAAAGAAGTATTATAAAAAGTTTTTGTCTTGAACAGCTTTGAATGAAATTTACGTATTGGCTTTAATTCTAAGCGTTACTTGTAGAAAATCCTTCCCATTCCATTCCCCCACAAACGATAAAATCTGTGTATGTTTGTTCTTTGCATATTTATAAGTACCATAATGTAGTTATTCCCATAAAAATTTGTTTTCTGGCCGTATTTTTTTTTTTTGAAGGGCCGTATGCTTTTTTAAATTGAATTTGTAAGAACAGTTTCTTTTAACTGATTATTAATTTCTTTGCAATTTTTTGAGCTAATTAGCTAGTTATAACTTTTATATGTTTTTAAGGAGTGAAGTTGGAGACAAATTTATATCAATGTGGTGTTTCATTTATTTTTTGTTGGTAAATGTTAGTGGTTGTGTTAGTTTCTAGGATTTGAACCCTAAACCTCCAGCTTAAAACTCATTTGGTGTCCCTTACTTCACCGACCAAGCTACCTACATGTTAAAATGAATGCATTAAATTTCTTATTTGCATATAGAACGTATCTTACATCTGGAATTGTTCACACAGTATAGATATTTCTTTTCTATCAAAGGATGATTGTTCATTTTATGAATGTTCAGCTGTGCACATGGTTTAACCTTCCTTTAGTACAGTTATTTACTACCTTTAATTATCTCTTCTTATGTTGTTGTATCTTCCAATAAAATAACACCTTTTGTAATTTTGTCAGTTGTATTGCCATGTCAATGTCCTCTCTGAAGAAACTTGTGTAAGATAGTTAATTATTAGCATCACCATACTATCATTTATGTTCTATATAATAAAACTAAAATTTTCTGTTACAAACAAAATAATTTGTAAATGCGATAGTTGTTGCAAGCAAAATGATTTGTAAATTTCCTGATTGCATTGATCATCCATTAAAAAAATTCTTTCACTGGGGTTGCAGAATCTTTTTGAGATGCACATTAGGAAGGGTGGAAGTAGTCAAAAGATGTCTCATAGTAAATGGTTGGGTACTATTGACTCAGAACCTGACGTCATTTCAATGCATTTTCTTCCCCTGACAGCCCTTTTGGGAGGTATCCATGGAGCTGGATTTTTGACCCATGCTATAAACCTCTATCTTCGATGTAAGTAATTATTTGATTTGTTTTATTGCACAAATATTTGACAGAAAAGTAAATTTGTGCTTTTAATTCTATCTAAATTTAAGAAAATAATCTATAAAATGTAGCAGATTATGTCAAGAAAAATGGTATACCTACCAATAAAGAATAAATTCATAATCCAAGGGAACACAATTGATCAACTTTTCTTGTCTAGCACACTGGAATAAATAGTCAATTGTGCTCTTCTATAGCAAAGTTTAAAGAGGTTAGATTGCATAAACCATTAAACATCAGAAAATATAATAATCGCTCTCTGAAACTGATTTAGCTGAACCTGAAATAAAAATGTGACTATTGAAACAGACAACCCTTCAATTGAGGATCTCCATCGGTTTTTAGAGTTTCAGCTACCAAGACAATGGGCCCCCGTACTTGGCGAGATACATCTTGATTCTTACCGGAAACATCAAGTGAACACCTGGCTACGATTTAGTATCTTGGGTCCTAAGCTTTACATAAATACAACTCCAGTAAGTTTTCCATCTTGTATTTTTAATGTTTATCGAGTTAGTGTTTCCCATGCTTTCAGTGTGCTGGTAAACTTCAAGACTTTGAAGATGCAACCTTTTATGTACTAATAAAAAGCCTGTGCTGAATGTCATTGTTAAGGTGTTGAATATCTAGGATGAACTTTGGTGCTTCTTCTTGCTCTGACAGAGTTAAGGTGAAATATCATTGTTCATAATCCAATGCATGCATAAAAACTTGGAGAACTAACTCTGTTGCAAAAAAAATTTGCAGAAGTAACTCTGTTTCTGAGAGACTATATTGGCCTCTGATGATTGTTATTATTGTCACCTATAATCATCATACTGGGTATTAGCAAATACTCCTCCGTCCTTTTTTTTTAATCTATCCATTTGCTCCCTAATTAAGAAGTCAATTTTCGTATTGATTTTATGTAAAAGTTGTGTTACAATTACTAAAATGACTTTATTTCATTACTAGTAATCAACACCAAAATTCAATGAAGTTTTCGCAGCATGCATTTTTAAGTAGTGAAGGAGTAGAATGATTTTCGTGAAGAGAACAAACAAGTCTCTTTCGTAGCAACTCCAGTCTCGTTAGAAATAGGGAGTCGGATTTTTTTACCAATCAAATTGATAGTATAAACATAGGAAGTTGTAGAAATGAGTTAGTATTAGAAACAAATGAGGCAACATTTAATTCTACCAACATGCTGATCATAGGAAGTTGTACAATTGAATAAATGCATGTGTAGGGGCGTTTTTGGAAAAAAAATATTAAATAGAGTTGAATTTATTGACTTTTGCTTATATTTGAGACCAAACTTTTTTGATGTTTTTTGCTTATAAATAAGGCCAGAGGGAGTACCAATTTTTCATTTCGTAAGAGTTCAATATACTTTTAGTCCGTATAATATTAGACTTTGGTCTTCGTATATTTTAATTCATGTTTTCTTCTCTCAAACCTATGAAATGCTCACTTTTGATCCTCACCGTTGATATATTTCCGTTATAAGGTTGATCAATGAAAGACCATATTAGCCGCACCAAATTTCAAAATTTGTTATGCAGGTGGCCAATGTGGATTCAAATATTTGTGTCTTTCTATTAGCCTACTCATAACCACTAGAGATCCGTTAGCGTCAAGTACAAAAAGTGTGAATTCAAATATTGAAAAGATGAAAATGGATAGAAAAAAGAAATTGTAATGAGTAAAGTATAAAAAATCATAAAGTACTTTCGGAACTGGTATGTTCAGACTGCTATCATACTAGTTACTAGTAACACTGGTAGAACATTGGTTCTATACTTCATAAATTGAATATTTTAACATTGGCTCCTTTTTTTTCTTAATGGCAGGTAGATGTAGGTAATAGATCAGTAACTGGCCTTAGATTACAATTGGAAGGGAGTAGAAGCAACCGGTTGGCCATTCATCTGCAGCATCTGGCTTCCCTACCCAAGTCCTTACCACTCCCGGACAATGAAAATACTTATTTATCTTGTAACTCGTACAGCTGTAACTTCCATAAGAAAGTGAAATGGAACTGCTTTTCATATATCTGTACTGCTCCTGTCGAATCGGATGATAGTCTTTCCATTGTTACAGGAGCTCAGTTGCAAGTTGAAAAGAAGTGTCTTCTTTTACGGCTGTGCTTTTCCAAAGTTATTGGTGCTACCCTTCAGAAGCCACCTGAGTGGGATCAATCTTCCAATCTTCACCAGTCCAGGAGCAAGCGTTTGGGCATCACTTCTTTTATTCCCAAAAATAAACATAGGGATCATCCAAAGCCTGGTGAGGTGTTCATTAGTTCTGTTCTGCATGCTATTAACCTCCCTGCACCAGTAAATGCACCTAAGCTTCAAAGGTATGTGGACAAAATGGAAATGGTCAGAGGACCAGGAGAAACTCCAGGATATTGGACCGTGTCCGGAGCAAAGCTTTCTGTACACAATGGGGAAATCTATCTCCTTGTTAAGTATTCACTATTGAGCTTTAGTTGTACAGTATGAGATCAAAGTTTCCTTAAAGTGCTTTAATGGTCAGTTGGCCTCCTCTTGAAGTTGGTTGCATGCTTCACTGCCTGCAGAGTTAGCTGGATTTGGTGTGCTTTGTGGCAGAAGCTGTATTGGTTTTATCGGCACCCTTTAACATGTGTATGACTGAGTGCTTGACAACATTGATTTGTATAATATTGTCAAAAAAAATTATTTGTATAGAATTTGAGTTTCTAAAGTTTATTTGATTAAAATTGAGTTTGAGTGACGATATATATTTACACAAACAGGTTGGGTTCTAAGCAAGCATATCCTTATTCGCTATAATCATTAAGGATACGGTTACCCTACACATGGTAGTTTTTTGTGTCTGTTGGGACCTTTACCCATTGTGATTCATACACACATGGTAAAATATGATTGAATGACCATATAAAATAAGTTTACACAGAGTGAATACTTAATAAATTCACTAAAAAAAATGAACCTAATACCTTTTTAAACCATTATCATTATCCTCAGATAAAAGACAAGTCCAAATCACTTGAACTGGAGTTTTTCAGTTGGATAAACCTTGGAATATCTTTTTTTAATCTTTGTTTTTATGCTAGATGTTTTACTTGGTTATGCAGCTTTTTCTCCACCATTCCTCATGCAGAACAAAAGACAAAAAAAATCAAGTCAACGCAGTATGAACAAACAGAATCTGCATTATTAGACAGCCTAAAAATTACCTCCAAGCACAAACCTTAGAAACAAAAACATGAATAACAAACCAACGGCAGCTGCACCACTCAAGACTTATCTTAACAGTAGCTTATTTTTGAGGTTTTGATTTTGGTACCTTATTTTGAGATCCAAAAGGTCAAATAATTTGCGTAAGTTTTAGACCGAATATATTTGACTTTTGCTTATATTTTGTTACGGAGTGAGTAATAAATAATTTTATTAAAAATAACAAAATTTATTGATATCTCTTGGTACATGTAAATAGCCTTAAAACTACAATTAAAATGAAGTTAGGTGGTGAAAAATATACCCTTAATATGAATGGTCTAAAATGGAAAAACTTGATCCACACAACACAAGTCAACATTTCCCGCCCTGTATGTCTGTATGTTATCCTGTTTCCTAGCTGCTTCCAACACTTCTCCAGCAAGCAAGTCAAACTTCATCTTTAACTTTGCTTCATCATAGTTATAAGTGTGCAATGCAATGATTCCCTCTGTGTATGTATTGTCTGCATGTAGCAGTTGACATTCAAGTAGAGTAATGGCACAATCACCAAGTATTTCTAGTTTTGAAGCAGCCCAGAAAGCAATAAACATACTTGGGTTGGGTTTTGATTTAACACAAGATATCAACTTTGACAACTGTAAGACTGGTTCACGGTTGATCCTCATCGATGAAGAACAGTGCCGTAATTTGGAGATTCCGGGAGGGGTTTCAATTCCTGATGTTTCAAATTCTATCAGATGTGCTGGAGAAGAATCTATTAGAATCAATTCAGATGTTCTCTCCCTGCAACAGGTTTGTTTCTACTTTCCACAAAAATGGGACTGAGCACAACTAAAGATACCATCATATGAAGTGGTAGGTTGCCAAGAAGAACCCACAATTACCGCCGCTAAGTATAATTAACACTTTTTAGAACATGTCTTTAATGTGCTGTTTCAGATGTTACAACATTTCAACCATGAAATGCGCCTGGATGGAAAAACTGCATCCGGTCACTTTTGTGCTTCATTTGGGTTGCATTTTTGCGGTACAAAAGAATTGGATTCAATCATCCATCTTGCTTATGATGGTTGGTTCATCAAACGCTATGCTGTTGAATTAGAAAAGTATCATGGTGAACTCCATGATCATGTCAAAGAAGTTGTCCCATCATCATGGGACGCTGAGGCCTTGACAAGGTTAGGCTCCTAAATACTCAAGTCACCAATTAATAATAACATGTAACAACTCATCCTAACATTATACATATGCAATTTGTTATTCTTTTTCTATCAATTTCAACCTATTATATTTTTTACAAGTTATAATGAATGAAAACAACTTCGTTAATCCCCTCCCCCTAGTTTCATCCAAATTTGTATTATGCGTTGCTCTTCATTAATTATTTGATTGTGATGATGGGATGTCATTAGGTGAAACTATTGACAATCTATATTTGTAACTTCACAATGATAAAGTAATTTATGCTGATTCGTGCTAGGTTCATTGAACGTTTTGGAACTCATGTCATAGTAGGGGTGAGCATGGGAGGAAAGGATGTGCTATATGTTAGACAAGATGATACATCAAATCACCATGATCCAGACAGAATTCAAAAACTTTTGACAGAAACAGCTAACATGAAGTTTATGGATTCTGCAAATAATCATTGCTTGGCTTCTCAAAACTTAAGTAACAAAAAAAAGGTACCATGAACATTTTTATTTTGACTATGTGCATGTTTTATTTAGTTTATTTCTAATGCAAGACTTTTAGAAAACCCTTCCCCTCCATTCCCCCACAAAACATAAAAACCTGGGTATGCATGTTCTTTGTATACATATAAGTAACATAAAGTTGTTATTTCCTTAAAAAGTTGTTTTCGGCAATATACTTTTTAAAATTGAAATGTTAAGATCAGTTTCTTTTGGTTATTAACATCCCTGTAATTGATTGAGGTAATTTACTAGTTAAAGTTTTACTATGCTGAGCTCATGTATTTTAAGGTGTGAAGTTGGAGATAAATTTCAAATCATTTCTGTTTTACATGGTTTTTTAGGCAAATGTTTTAAGTTAGAGTTCATCAAACGAGTACCTACATACTTGTTAAAACAAATGCAAATTAAATTTCTTATTTGCATATAGAATGTATCTTGCATTACATCTGGAATATTTCGCCCCAGTATGGATATTTTCTTCTAAGAATGATTATTCATTTTATACATGTTCATCTGTGCAAATGGTTGAACCTTCCTTTAGTACCATTTTATGCTCAATATAATAAACATAAATTGTTATGTTTATCTTAATATCTGTATTGCAGAATATTTTTGAGATACACATTAGGAGGGGTGGAAGCAGTCAAAAGATGAAGCATAGTGAATGGCTGGATACTATTGACTCAGAACCTGACATCATATCAATGCATCTTCTCCCTCTGACAACCCTTTTGTCAGGTATCTCGGGATATGGATTTGTTGCTCGTGCAATAAACCTCTATCTTCAATGTAAGTAATAATTTGATTTGATTTGTTTTGTGCTCTTCTATTGCAAAGCTGAAAGAGCTTTAAGAAAATATAATAACCTCTCACTGAAACTGATTTAGCTGAACTTGCAAAAAAATTGTGAACTGAAACAGACAAACCTCCAATTGAAGATCTCCGTCAATTTTTAGAGTTCCAACTACCAAGAGTATGGGCCCCTATACATGGCAAGATACATCTTGATTATAACTGGAAGCATCAAGTGAACCAGTCCTCGCTACGATTTAGTATCTTGGGTCCTAAGCTTTACATAAATACAAATCTAGTAAGTTTTCCAGCTTGTATTTCTTATGTTTTTTGAGTTGGTGTTTCCTATGCTTTTAATGTGCTGGTAAACTGTGAGGCTCCAAAGATGTAACCTTTTAGGTACCAATAAAAAGAAGGCGTTAGTTGTTTCCTTGCATTAGTTGTTGAATTTCTAAGTAGGGATGGGTTGGCAATGGCATAGCACAAGTTACTACTAGAGATCCGTTAACGTCAAGGACCAAAAGTGTGAATTTCAAATATTTAAAAGATGAAAATGTGAACAATAGTAAATTACTTCTTGATTTAAGGAATTAACTTGTGTACTCTGTCCTATAAAATGAGCACTCTTTAATTAGAATAAATACACTCTGGGTTCCTAAGATTTTCTAAATTGCATTAGCTCCTTTTTTTCTTGATGACAGGTAGATGTAGGTATTAGGCCAGTAACTGGACTTAGATTGCAATTGGAAGGGAAAAGAAGCAACCGGTTGGCCATTAATCTGCAGCATCTGGTTTCTCTACCCAAGTCCTTACCACTAGCAGACAATGCACCTGCTTATTCGTCTTGTGACTCGTATAGCTGCAAGTACCACAAGAAACTGAAATGGAACTGCTTTTCATATGTTTGTACTGCTCCGATTGAATCAGGTGATAGTCTTTCCATTGTCACAGGAGCTCAGTTACAAGTTGAAAAGAAATGTCTCCTTTTACGGCTGCGCTTTTCCAAAGTTATTGGTGTTACCCTTCAGAAGCCACCTGAGTGGGACCAATCCTCCAATCTTGGCAAGTCCAAAGAGGGATATATGCATTATCCAATGCCTGGTGAGGAGACCGTTCATCCTCTTTTATATTCTGGTGCCCTCTCTAGACCAGTGCGGACACCTAAGCTTCAAAGGTATGTGGACAGAATAGAAAGGATCAGAGGACCAGAAGACACTCCAGGATATTGGGCTGTGTCCGGAGCAAAGCTTTCGGTACACAATGGGAAAATATATCTCCTTGTTAAGTATTCACTGTTGAGCTTTTGTACAGTCTGAGATCAAAACTTCTTAACAGTGCTTTAGTGATCAGTTGACCTCCTTTCGATGTTTGTTGTGTGGCTCACTGTCTGCAGAGTTAGCTGGATTTGGTGATGCTTTGCGCCATAAACTGTATTATTTTTTATTGACACCCTTTAACATGATTAAAATAGAATGTTTGACAGCAGTGAGGTAAGAACTTGAGTTTGTAAAACTGATTTGATTAAAATTGTGTTTGAGAAAATGATTTATATATGCAAGTTGGGTACTAAGGTCGCGTATCCTTATTGGTACCCATAAAATTCTGCATATAATTACTCGTTGTACTCATTAAGGAGATAGTTATCAGCCCTAATATTTCCCTGGAGCACAAGAAGAAATTTCAAGACAATCTACCTATAAAGATCAGTGACAATATTGAGAAGTATCTGGGGATGCCAACTCAATTTGGCAGGTCAAAGGAGCAAGATTTCCACTTCATTATGGATAGAATTTGGAGCAAACTTAAAGGCTGGAAAGAAAAGAGTCTATCATTTGAAGGTAGAGGGGTGTTGATCAGAGCAGTAGTTCAAGCTATCCCTACTTATATAATGAGCTACTTTTTATTACCAAAGGGGCTTTGTGAGAAAATTGAAAAAGCAGTATGCTCATTCTGGTGGGGCAGTACATACTCAAAAAGGAAAATTCATTGGATCAATAAAGACAAACTCCTCAGATCCAAACATGAAGGTGGTATGGGTTTTAAAATTCTAAGGGACTTTAATATAGCCATGCTGGCTAAACAAGCATGGAGGTTTCACATCTAGCCTAACACTCTTGTGTCAAGATGTTTCAAAGCTAAGAACTTCCCATATTCTGATATTCTTAAAGCATCAATAGGTAGTTCTCCGAGTTATGTTTGGAGGAGTATTTTCAACTCTCTTTGGGTCATAAACAAAGGCAGTTGTTGGAATATTGGGGATGGGAATACTATCAGGATATGGGAGGATAATTGGATTCCCCAACATAATGGCTTCAAACCTATTACTACTAGGAGGGGCATTTCTAATGTAACTAAGGTCAAAGAGCTTTTGCATCAGGATGGTGCAGGGTGGAACCATCAATTGATTGATACTACTTTCTTCCCTATTGACTCTCACCAAATTAAGCAGATACATATTATCAACACTTCCAGTGAGGACTCCCTAATGTGGATGCATGAGAATAATGGCTCTTATTCTGTGAAAAGTGGGTACAAAGCCATCCAGAGCTGGAAAACGAGCTCTATCTCAAATCCCTCTATCAGCAGCCCAGATTCCCATCTCTGGAAAAAACTTTGGGCTCTACACACTATACCCCGCCATAAAACTATTCTTTGGAGAATCCTAAATAACTCTCTTCCTGTTAAGTCTGAATTGGATAAACGAGGCATCCATTGTATTCCTCTTTGTCCTAGATGTCATACCAAGGTGGAAACCCTTAACCACGTTTTTATGTCATGTCCCTTAATCACTAGAACTTGGTTCGGCTCGTGTTTAAGCCTTAAGATTATGGAACAACCTATTCATGATGTTAAGGATTGGATTGCTAATATAATTTTAACAGAGAAAGAGGATCTAATCATCCAGATAGCATCCTTAACATACAACATATGGCAAGCGCGTAATCAACAAGTGTTTGAAGATCTAACCATACCTGAAGTAGACATCATACAGAGATCTGAACGCTGCATCAATGAATTCATCCAAGCCAACTCTCCTTCCTCTTCTCCGGACATATCGCCTCCTTACTCTGATCGTCATGTGTTGTGTCCTCGTCCAAAACGATGGATTAAACCGGAAGCTGGATGGGTGAAGGCAAACAGCGACGCCAATCTCCAACAACCAACAAAATGGGGCTTAGGAGCTATTATAAGAGATGAGATGGGGTTAGTAATGGTATTTGCAGAGTGGGAGATGAGTGGTTATCAGGATGCTTAGCTTGCAGAAGCTTATGCGCTCCTTCAAACTATGAGGCTGGCCATTGATTGCGGTTTCAAAAGGGTGGTTTTTGAGGGAGACAATGAAAAGGTTTTCACTCTCGTTCAAAATGATATTTCAGACATAAGATCTTATCTTGGGAGGATATTAAGTGAAATCCAGAAGCTGCAATCGCAGATAGACACGTGTAGGTTCAGTATAATCCCTAGAACGGCTAATTCAGTAGCCCATAACTTGGCACATTTGGCCCATTATGATCCAAATAGAATTTGGATAGAGGAGGTACCTTACTCCATATAGGAGGTGTATTTTCATGATTTAGCTCATTAATAAAATGTGTCCTTTATTTCAAAAAAAAAAAAAAAA
>Ga0228711_1000788_pt1 | contig 42403 bp, 17 predicted proteins | sample MedpolnodulmetaG_2_FD_177996 | JGI IMG/M metagenome (GOLD analysis project Ga0228711, IMG submission 177996) | Root nodule microbial communities from Medicago polymorpha collected in Santa Monica, California, United States - brown nodules | ecosystem: Host-associated > Plants > Roots > Nodule...
GGCTCCGCATGACCGCACCCTGATACACACGTGTCTCCGTCGATCGGAACAATGCCGCGCCTATGAAGATTGCTTCTGGTCGGCAACCTATCCTTCAAGAGACGCCAAGCGACGATAGACACCTTCAAGGGAACCTGCTTATGCCACACTAGATCTCTGGTTGCGTCGAATGTGAAGGAGACCGTCTCTGTCAGAATCTGATAAGCTCCCCGCACCGTGTAGCCATCATGAATGTCTGGATCCCACTGCCACCTGTCAATAATATTAGCCTGCACAGTAACACCATCAAGTAATTGTACATTTATTAAATTGAAATTTTAAAAATTGACTTTTGCTTTATAAAACTCATCAATCATTTCTATGTTTGTCTTCTTAACTAGTGTCTTAAGGACAGTGTCCCAATGACACTTGCTAACATATCACTTTAATTAAATGTAGGTTTAAGGACATTTGTTCTTAAAAAAAAGTTTTAAGGGCATTGGTTTTTTCTTGTAATGGCTGGAAATCCACTTTTGTTAAAAATTTAAAAATAAAATAGTAATTTATAAATTTCAATTAAAAAGAGTTATTTTTACCCCTTTAATTAATAGACAAGATTTCCTGTTTAGAATTAAATAATCGAAGAAGCGCACGCATTAGTCCTAGCAGCCGCCCTCACATTTCTGCGACCATAAATCACACATTAGTCTTCTCTTCCACAATGATAAACAACTCTTCATTCAACAACACACTCTCAAAGCGACACCGTTTTCGTTCTTCTACTTCTAGGGTTTTGTGTTATGGCTACATTCAAGACCTACACTGATGCGTGCTTCACAGGATCCGCTTTTCCGCTTCATCCTTCCAATGTTACCACTAACAAAGCCACTAGGTTCAAATTTTCCATTTTATTTATCATTATCAGCCACTAATTGTTATTGTCTTTTTTTTTTTGTTTGGAACTTTTTTGTTTTTGTGTTCATGCATGTGTATTGTAGTTGATTCTATATGAACATTGTTGATGAGGCTGTTTATTAATTGAATAGTTGTTATGTTTGAATAAGGATTTTGTAGGCTTCAGATGCATGTGTGTGCGTGGATCTGTTAAAACATTTGTCCTTTACTAATTACAAAATTCCAGAAATTCGAGTGTTTTGTAAAAAATAGCTTAATAGTTGTGTAATTGAGAGAACAAAATGATGAGCTACTTAAATTAGCTTATAAATACACGCGTGAGAAAATGATGTTTGCGTAGCAGATAGTTGATAAACTAGCTTATGACGGATGACCTATAAGCTAAGTTATAACTGATAGCGGATAAGTAGCTGATTGAATTTATAGCGGATAAGTAGCTGATTGAATTTATAGTGTTTGGCAAAAATAATGCTTGAAGTAACTTATAAATATGAAATGACATAAAAAAATGTATTTTTATTTTTTATTTTTTCAACAAGATTGTAAGGGTAAAATTGAGATAAAAAGTAAAAAGTGATAAGCTATAAGCTACTTGAATTAGCTTATCAAAGAATGCTATAAGTTCATAAAAATAAGCTATAAACTCATTAGAAAATGACAGTAACCAAACAGGTCTTTTGTCGTCATACAAGCTTAAAAGCTATAAGCATTAAGCTCAAATATGCGTCTTACTAAAATATACCTTAAACATGTCTATTTTAGGCATATGAGCTTATAAGGTAACTTATTGTGCTTGCCAAACAGACCCAATATGTTGTTTCATCATTGAGTCTACTCTGTTTTCTTATTTTGCGTTAAGGCTTATCTGTCTTCATGTGTGAGTCTCGTGATTTATCAATCTAATTTTTTGTTTGTTTAATGTTAAACGTTTGTCTGTATTATTCAGGAACTCTTCCTGGAAGCCCACACAAGCAGCTGTGAATTCCACTTTTCACCTCCCAATGCGTAGTTATGAGATGAAAAATAGGTAGGTTTGAATAATGAATCTACTGTTCCTAATTCATTAGTTTTCCTACTAAATTCTATATTTTCCATTTGTTTTAATCTTCTCATTTGTTCAGGTTTATGCTTTATATGTATTGTGTGGTTATGTCTTATATTGTGTAGATTGGAGGGAAGTTAGAACTATAGAATATATGCTCCGGGTAGGATTTCTGGAAGAGACACAGAAACTAGTTTTATAATCTGATCTGTGATGAAACCATAGAGGAGATTTAAACAAGAGACTCTCACTTATTTACACATTGAGCATATTTTGAATTCGTTTTCCTCTATTATTCAGTTTGAGATTTTGTTTAGACATTGATTTTTATTTTCTGTGTAAATTACAACTGTACCACTGCATGTTTTAAGGAGTATATTTAAAAAGTGGTCTCATGTGTTTTTGGCGTCATGGCTGCTTATTTTGTCGCTGCTGCTTTTGTTTGTGATCCTGTATCACAAAATCAGTATTAATGAAGCTATATATTGTATTTACAGGACTTGTACCGAGGACATAAAGTGTCTGAGATTGATAACTGCCATTAAAACTCCATACCTACCTGATGGTCGATTTGATCTTGAATCATATGATGCCTTGGTGAATATGCAGATTGAGAATGGAGTTGAAGGTGTTATTGTTGGTGGCACAACCGGTGAAGGCCAACTAATGAACTGGGAAGAGCACATAATGCTTATTGCGCACACAGTCAACTGTTTTGGTGGGAATGTTAAGGTTATTGGAAATACTGGAAGCAACTCAACCAGGGAAGCAATTCATGCAACTGAGCAGGGTTTTGCGGTTGGAATGCATGGTGCTCTTCACATAAACCCTTACTATGGGAAAACCTCCTTGGAAGGTATGATTGCTCACTTTCAAAGTGTGCTTTCCATGGGGCCCACGATCATATATAACGTGCCTTCACGGACTGGTCAAGACATTCCTCCACATGTGATTCAAAGCTTAGCTCAAAGTACTTGCTTGGCTGGTGTCAAGGAATGTATGGGAAATGACAGGGTGAAAGAGTATACTGATAATAGAATTGTTGTGTGGAGTGGGAATGATGATGAATGCCACGATGCTAGATGGGGTTATGGGGCTACTGGAGTGATATCTGTTGCAAGCAATTTGATTCCGGGTTTAATGCGAGAACTCATGTTTGGGGGCAAAAATCCTACATTGAATTCTAAGCTCTTGCCTTTGATTGACTGGCTTTTCCACATGCCAAATCCCATTGGTTTGAACACGGCTCTTGCTCAACTTGGAGTTGTCAGGCCAGTTTTCAGGCTGCCATTTGTACCTCTCCCTTCGGAGAAAAGGATAGAATTTGCCAATTTGGTGAAGGAAATTGGTCGACAGCATTTTGTTGGAACTGAAGACGTCCAGGTTCTAGATGACGACGACTTTTTCTTGGTTAGTCGATATTAATTAGGTCGTTTCGTTAGTTGTTATTGGTTTAGGTCACCTTGTAGACTTATTGTATCCTTTGTTTTTTCTTTTGTGAAACTTAAAAGACAAGATTATGTATGTTGTAGCGCTTGATTAAATAAAATCGACTACTAAGATCTTGTTTCTTTTGACTGATTACTTTGTAGTTGAAAACTGGTTCAAATTTTTTACGGAATTAAAACTCTATGCTTATTGTATGAACTACTGAACCTAGTTTCAAATATGCCAAAACCCTTTTACAGAAACAAACCCACCCATACAATTTTAGAGGTGGACATGAAACCAGTGAAACATTATTTTAATGAAGAACAAGCTCTTGAAGTCTTGATTATGGTCCCTTACATTTATGTTTGACAATTTGCTTTCTTTCCTCTTAGTTTTTTATTTTTAATGTTATGACTTTTTCTTCTTAAGAATTTTGCAAATTGGAGATTGTGTCTTGTCTTTTACTGTGTATTCGTTGCTTTAGTTGTCTATGATCTTCTGGAATATACTGCAGTCCTCGGAATAATAGTTATGGAAAATGCTGTCAAAAATTCTTAGCACCCCCCACAAAGGACTTGGTGATTTCTGGCAAAACTAGAACCTAGGACTACTTTTCACCCTACATTTTTTAAAAAAATTATACGATGTTTTTGAAAGTGTATTTCTGGTCGGCATATTTAGTTTTGAAATATAGTTTCAATCTAGAAGGACAGAAGACTTGGGCAAGAAGCTCTACACAAGCATTTATTTTCCAAGGAATTTACCCTGAAGGAATGGGAAGAACTTTATTTCAAGTGAGACTAGCAAAAAGGTTCACTCAAGGTGCTTAAATGGTGGAATTTATTGAGGACTCTAGCATATCCAGAAGAATAGGGGAAAACAAGGGTGGACTAACATCCTCTTTGGCATTCTGTAAATTCTCCCTACGAATGACGATAAATTTTGGGAAGATATATGTGCAAGCTTTTTTTTTTGAAAAGGGATATATGTGCAAGCTTATGCTTTACATGGTCGAAAAAGACCGTTTTTAAATGCAGGTTGTGGAGAAAGAAAGAGAAGTGAGAGAGAGAAAAAAAAAAGGTGCAGGAAATGGATGTAGAGTGAGTCAGTGAGATATGTAAAAGGAGAGGGAGAGAAAATGGATTCGGTGTGGTGATGAATAATTAGATCCTGTAAACTTATTTAATTTAATGGTTAAATAGAATGGTACACCGGTGGGGGACTTAATAATGCTCTCACCCATCAAAAATGTAGTTCATTTATAACATTGAATTTTCTCGGTGTGTGGTTGATGTCTTTTTCTCCAACCAATTTTTCTGGGGCGTGTTTGATTTAAAATACGTTTTCGTCCAAACCTAGGGTTTGAAGTGCAATGTTTTTTGTTACAATCCTATATAGTTCTGCAATTTTTTATTTTTTTTGAAGAAGTTAGTTCTGCAAATTTTTAGTGAGTTGGAGATACAAACCAAAAGAGATAGGGTCATGATTGTATGAGAGACATTGTAGATATTCTCTTTTTATTTCCTACTAAATCTTGCCATGAGATACTCGAGATTTAGGCCATATTTAGATAAATAGCTTAATTTCTAGCTCATGGTATATAAGTGACTATCATGACAAATACTCGTGTATAAACTAATTCTATAACAAAAGTTTAAATAAAGTCTTATTGTTTTCATAGCTTGAAGTAGTTTTCAAAAGCTATCTTGGGAACTTATGAAAAATATTATGAATATGTCATGACTTGACTTGCTTTCAAATGTTCTCCCAAACAATCTTACAAGTGCTTATACCAATAAACAAGTTCAAATAAGACCATTCAAACAACCTAAAAAAGACCAACAATAGTTTCAGCAGAATTAGAAGCACTACGAAAGTCACAAAGTTCCTTTAATATCAAATTGATTAAATTATTGTGTTTGGTAAATTAAATATAAAATCAACATTCATTTAGCATAGAGTCAGAACAGACCTAAGTTTACAAACAAAACCATGCAACATTCACCTACAACATTTTTCTACAGCTCACAAAATGTTTTGAACAGAATTATCTAACAGAAAATACATTTTTTGAATATTCAAGCTGGCTCGATGATCGTCAGATATAGTCTCTTCGGAAGATGTGTCGCTGTCAATAGCAATCAAGTCATCTTGTTTGCTGACATGATGTTAAAACAGTAACGAGGATGAATCCACTGCATATTCATGCATCACTCATATCTTAACTGTATTGATCTGCACAATCCATGCAGTAATAAGTCCATCAAGTACCAATACATCAAAATCTAGAGGAGTCATAGACCAAAATCCAAAATCATCTGGAAGAGCTATCTCAGACACTGTCGTTTCCTTTAAATTAAAGGCAATAATAACATTCCTGTTGGTCTCGTGATTATGAACCAGCCAATGAATAGCCCCGTTTAAGAGCAACTCTGCTCTGCTACTATCATAGCTAGCAGCAACCATGTAAGCTAAATGAGAACCACACTCAATATGTTTCCACTTATTAGCTCTCAATGAGAAAATCTCTAAGTCAATTGAACTAGATACCGGATCAAAGCCATCATCACCACATTTATAGGACCCCAAAACTACCAAGTAATCATCTGTTGAAGGTTCGTATGTCAAGCAATACAAAAACTTGACAATACGGTGAGCGCATTGTCGGCAATAGTTACAGGAGACAGAGGTATTTGTTTGTTGACAGCAGTGAATGGATTCCATAGGTAGAGATTTGGGTCACAGTCCAATAAATAATAATAGAAACCCTCTACAGGAACCAACAATTTCAGGGCAGGATCAACGAGGCAAAAAATCAAGCCTTAGTGAATGATAAGTAGAATCACCATTGAGAGATGCATTAAAATCTATGGAAAGGATGATAAGCTTTGAAGATCAAAAGTATATGTGTGGGCGAGGCGGCAAGATGAAAATGTGAAGTTGCAAAGTTAGGTTGAGAGATGATAGAAAGTAGAAAGACGTGACTTGCATACGCACCTGCAGGCTGCAGCGTAGTACAGACTTCACCGGCAACCTCAACAGAATTTCCATTATCACTTCTTCAGGCTGATCGGTTTGAGTCAGAGTATCAAACACTTTATTTATACCCAAAAAGGCTGTTGCCTTGCGCAAACCATCTCTTCAATACATTATCTCTTTTCCAAGAGTAAGTATTTTCATTGTTTCCGATGCACTTTGTAAATGCATTTCAGTTCATACGTTACTCCACAATTTCCATTTAATGACAATTCTCTATGGACTTTGTTTTGTCTTCCCGAGTTAACTTGCAGAGATCGTTTTGTTTTCCACTCACTGCATTGAATTTGGAATTATTCTGTGTCACGTAATCGAAATGCAATTAGTGACGCAAATGAAAGGGTTTTGAAAATGGGTTTAATTATGGTTTTTGCTGTGGAGTGTCCTCCCTACATTGTTTAAGGATTCTATTAAAATAAATTTTATCTTAAAAATACAGGTTGTTCTTTTAATTAACGCAATGATTATAGTACAACTTTTCAATATAAATTTACTACTTTTAGTATTTTAACTAGTGCTACAAAGACATTCGTTAGCATTCCCCTTTAATTATTTATTATGCACACCGTATACTATAGTATACCATCATTTAATTGGTGAGACATACATTACCCCTTCACGAATTAAGGATAATGGATTCTAATGACAAGTAAGGTTCGATTTTGAAACAGAGGAGAAAGAGAGCACATTATGAATAAAAGAGATGAAAAAGTTTGATGTGCTCGAAATTAAAATGATAACCGATTGTAAGAATAAAGATGAATAAAAGAAGATTTTTCTTTGATAGGAGTAAATTACCCAAATTCATCAAGTGATAATATAGAAAAAACCTAATTATTCTTATTAATAATATATTTTGACATTTATTAATTGATGTGACAACACATCGTTAGATACATGCATATGTAAAATAACTGTACATTGAAAAAGTATATTATTTAAATTCTTTTTTTGAATAAATTAATTAAATTCTTTTAAATATACAACTATCTAAATTAAAAATACAAAAGTCAGTCAGATTGAATTTATAATGTTTATATCAATAGGATTTTGATTTGGATATCTAACAATTGATTTAAACTAAGATACGTTATTTATCGTAAGCTTAGCTCAGTTGCTATGGAAAATACATAATATATATAAGATCTAGGGTTCAAACTCACTCCGGCCACCAAAAAAAAACCTAAGCTACGTTAAATTGAATTTGATCAAATAAAAAAATCAAATAGATCAATATTTAAACAAATTGAACCTTGTGAGATTTACTTTTAGATTGAATGATTTTTTCTCCCTAAAACAGGTTTAAACCTCACCTCACTGTGAATACTTTTTAGAATAACACATAAATTTCGAGCAAAGGATATGATGATTTTAGTCGAGATTTAAAAATAAACAATTACACGTAAATTTAAAGGGATGGTTTACTCAGAATCTCAAACAACCTTGTGAATTTTTTATTTTTTATTTGAAATTGTGGGGCGGGAGTAGCACTCTAACTATTTCTCAAACCTAACTAGAGTCAGCCCAACAGGAGAGCAATTTTCAAACTTTTTTTGCTGTTATTTAAGCCTCTACATTTTCTGGTTATTTAAACTTATGAAGGAAAATAATTTCAAGCAAACAAAGCAATTGAGTTCCTGCACGTTTTAAGGGATTAATCTTTGAAGTTGCACACATAGGATATCTGCTTCACAAAAAAAAAAGAACTTTTGAGCTCCATCAAAGAACAAATTGTTCAAAAGAACTTAAGTTAGATTTTTGTGTGGAGTAACTATTGACCAGATTTTACTTAGCTTACGATCGTAATCTGGATTATCAGGCTTCTCTTCACTGAAAACCGAAAGGTTAAAAAAAAACCTTCAAGCCATAATAAATCTTTTTTTTTTGGTAGTTGCATGTACATGCAATAAAAATTTGCATAAGCCATACAATTTAGCATTAATAAAACAAAAATAGAGTTTAAATGAAAATACAACATTATCATAAATTTGAAAATATCCTGCTTCATTTTTTTTCTTTACGCCTAAAAAAATGTTGAATTAGTCTTGAATCTCATTGGCATTTCAATTGTATGTATACCGAATCCATGAATGAAAAATAAATCAATCTGAATGGAAAATATCAATGGTGAATGAAAACAATCTAAGTGAATGATTTCTTTTTTCAATATGAAAATATCGCTTACATAATAAATATGATAGAATAAAATCCTAACCTTTTCAAAAAGGTTGCCAAGCTTGGTAAGACAAGCTTGTGACTTAAGTAAAGACATTAAGATATCGGAATGTCATTTGTTGTGTGAAAAAAAACTGTGTACAAATTTATATTTTACATGGATTTCTTATATTGGTTCCTGTAGTCCCTTGATTAAATATATATATAAAAAGTTAAATATGCTTATAATTAGAAACAAATGGAGTATAAAACAAAAAAAATGTCAGCAAACTCGTCTTATTGAGTGAAATTTATGTAGATTCGAGTCACAAAATATTAGAGTTACATTAATCTCATAAATAAGATAAAATATGTTGGAAACTAAACAAAGTATTAATGTTGATAGCAACTATTAAAAGTGGAGAGAAATTACTAATTAATATATCTTTTAAGTTTAGTTTTATTATATTTAATATTTGTACAAGAAGCAATACAAACCAATAATACAATAATTCCTCAAATCATGAGAAATAAAAAATGTTTAAATTTTAGCGACGCTTCTTAAAATTAAAGGTGGTAAGAAATCGATATAATGTGTCCACAGACAAGATTTAGTGCTTAACCAGTCAAAGATTTTTGTTAACCACCGTGTGGTATTATTATATCACAAAATATGCTTATTCTGTTATTCAATTGAAAAAGTTTATGACTGATAGATTCAATGAAAAAAAATACTTGTTCCATGAATTTAACTAATAGCTTGGCTTTAATACAATTACATTCATCATATGAGGAGAAAACCAAGACATTTTTGTTCTCTATTCTGTTTTCCCTTCTCCAAACATACCCTTGAGATGTCAAACATTTGAACCAATACACCAAATAATATTTCACAATATTATGTTCTATGTAATGGTTACAATTGGCATATTACCTATTCATCTTTATTATTATATCACTCTAAACTTATTGCTAGAAAATAATTTAATTTAAAAAACTAAAACAAACAAGGAAAGTTAAGATTCAGGGCTAACATATCTGAATCAATGATAATTGACACAAAATAATTAAACTGTATATATAAAATATAATAATAAATATTTATTAGCAAATAATAGCTAGTTATTTTTGGTATTGATATTTTGTTGTGAAAGTTTCATTTGAAGCTGAGACATAAGGTCTTGATTCTCTTTGTGAAGAAGCATGGCTTGTTTTCTCAACTTCTCATTCTGCTCTATGATGGTTTGATTCTCCATATACAATTTCAAGTTTTTCATCTTAATCTGTGCTTTCACCTCAATCATCCTTTTCCTTCTGCATCACCAATCATACAAGTTAGTTAATCTTTATGATATGTATTAAGATTATGCAATATATTATATGTATGCACGTATATAAAAACTATATGATAAAAAAATATTAGAAGAATAATACCTTTTGAGGTGGCTCAACCTAAGGTGCCTACAGTTGTGTCTCTTGGAGAGAGGATCATAAAGAGTGTCATGTTGTGAAGAGAAATAACACATTATGTTTCCCTTTTGAGAGATAAGGTTTCTCTTGTAACAAAAAAATAGGGGAAGCTAAGAGATATTGATAGTTTGATAGTTAGTGAGGTGAGGTGTAACAATTAGGAAATAAGGGGGGTATATATAGGAGAGGAGAATTTGATGTAAGAAACTAGTAGAGGGAAAGAAAAGTGATGAATATAGCTGTGATTTTGTGTTTGTATCTGTGTGTGAGAGAGAGATAAGAGAGAGACTTTTACGGTAATGATGGCATAAGGACTCATGATTACAAAGGGCAGGAATAGATGAGGAAAAGCAGAAGAGATGAAGAAAAAATGTCTCTCTTTCTTTTTTAGGTCTTTTTTTTATTGCATTGTTTCAGAGTCCAAATGCTGTAAGTAACTTTAGAAATTGATGTTGGGGCACATAGAAATAAGTGACTATGCAATGATTTTGGTCATTTAGGTGATATCTATAGTTTTTAAATATATCAAAATTACTAAAAATGTATAGATTAGTCAATTTTTCATGAGTTTAATATTTAAATGTAATTATATTTAGTTTGATTCTTAAAGATATCTTATATTAGTCGGTTTAGTTTATAAAATTTTAAAAATATGTATGTAATTTCAAATATTATTGTTTTATAGAAGAAAATTTTAGTGAGTTGGACTTTAAGGCTCACCAGAGTCAAAACAGACCTTAAAGTTTAACAAACATAACAAAGATATTTATAAACTATTCATCAAAAAGGTTATCACAAGACACCGATAAATTAAAATAGTACTTACTCATGCATTTACTAAATGGGATCAGGATTTTCTTTAAAGTAAGTTCTGTACCTATTCTTTAGAAGTTTCCCATTCAGTTTCAAGACCTTACAATTGGGATTTGGGATGTTGAAAAGATAAAGTCATGTCATGGGGTTGTTATCAAATTAGTTGTGCTAATTATGGTAATATAGAAGATTAGCTTGACATCCATCATATATTTTCAAATTGGGTAATATGCATTAACTCCAGGTTCATTTAAAATGGGCCACTTTATGGTTCTTCTAGTTTCCTTAGTTATTAATGCTACACCAGTGCCTGCCCACTTTTTTCAGGTAGTCCCAAGTAACAAACAAGTGAATAGTCACACATATAAATGGCAACTGCCAATGCGTATATAAATCTCCAAATATTGGGGATGAAAAAAAAAAAATTCTTTCATATGAAATTTATTTCTCTCAGAAGAGAGAAAAGTTTACCTTGAATCTATATACTCTCAGAAGTGATATTGGGGAGTTATGATTAGATGAGTTTTATTTCTACAGAAATTTTAGATTCCCATCCATTAGCATGAACATAAAAAATCAATAAATCATGTTTAGAAAATATTTCTTGGAATAAAAGTTACGTGAAAACAGTTTTTTAAAACTTGAAACAAACATTGAAATGTTGCATTTCAAATCTCATATTCTCGAGAATAATATCAATATCCTTGAAACAAACACACTCTATGTATCATTCGATATCTCTTGCAAATAAGATAACAGGTATGTTGAATAAACCCACTTAGAAATGAAAACGTAATGTGCTTTTGAGCTACATTTCCAAACAAAGATTCTTTGGCTTTGTTTGCGAGTTTGAAGGGGAAGGGAGGGAGGGGTTTGGAAAAAAAGGAAAAAGTAAGTGGAAGAAATATATGACATTAAAAGGTGAAGACTTTGAGGGGTTAATTTTTCTTCATAATACAAAATCTTTCGCATTTAGAGGAACTCAAAAATTGTATTGGAGGTGGGTATTTTAGGGTTTAAATGAATTCTTCACATTTAATCTATGCATTTTTAATATTCTTAAAGTTTAAAATGTATTAATCATAATTAATTTATCATTATCTAAAAAGTTACTCTTTCAAAAAATGTGAAAGATTTTACGATTTTCTCCTATATTCCCAACCCTCCAAAACTTTCTCTTCCCCTCCCCTCCAAACTCCAAAACAAAGCCTTTGGAGAATGTCTTATTTCTAAGTTCTCAAGAATCTCTCTTTTTTAAGATGAAAATGATTTAATTCATTCTACGCTTTAAGGTTTTATGTCTAAATATCTAAGTTAAGCAATCTGTCCATTCTTAGAGTGCCATATTAATATCATAATTTCCATCCCCTAAACTCTTTCAATATTAACATGTATTTGAACTTAGTTGTACCGGCCAACCTGTTGTTATCCTCTCATGGTTTTATAAGCTCCTATCAGTTTAACATTAGAACAAAATTAGACTTCGAGTTAACTTAAATTTTAAAAAATTACTCTCTCCATCCTAAATTATAAGCAAAAATGAGTCAACATAAGTTGATATATCTGGTACAAATTTTGAACATAATACATTAATTTTTGTTAACCAATTTTTACTTACATTTTAGGACACTATAAGAATTCCCCTAATTACTAACAGATTTAAAATTGCATTATTGACGGATTTAGACCCTCAGTAATTACTGACGATCTAAACCCTCAAAATACATAAAAAAAAATCTTCAATAACATTACTGGTGAAATAAACCCTCATTTCAAACAGATGGAGTATATTTAAAGTGATGGCTATCTCGACTTATAAATATTCGTTGTGACCGTATCTCATTTAACATGAGACTCTTAACAATTAGTTGATTTAATTAGCAATAAGATTTTATTTGAAAAGCAGTCAAAAGGTTTTATTTGTTTCACTTAATTGGAAAATACGTAAGAAAGTTTTTGTTTGAAAAGCATAACCAAACTTTTTAATCCTCTTTAATTGTTTCTTTCACATTATGGAAATGTGTCGACGTGTATGATTTGAATAAGTTCAACTAAGAAAATCCTTAACATTGTCATGATGCTTGTAGTTTTTTAATATTTTCTTGGAAGACATAACCCATACTTTTTCATTCATTTAACGTCACCTGGTTGAACTAGTTAAAGTTTTAATTAATTCTATAATAATAATTGTCGATTTAGGAGAAGAGACAAAGGTGAGTATCCTCAAGGCACTTCAGCGCAGTGTGTGCTACGATGAAGGGATAGTAATAATAAAAGTGTTAATACAACTCATCCCAAATCAAGAGTGGATTTTGAATAACTTGACTCACTTTAAGACTGATGCGAGTTGAACCAAACCAACATGTTTTATACGCTAATATATATTTTCTCTGGTCTTATTTATAGGAGAATATTTGGTCAACAAAAATTAAATATTTGGTTCAAAATTTAGTACAGATACATCAACTTTTGTTGACCAAACTTTCTCTTATAAATAGGATTGAAGAGAGTATATATAGATTTTCTGCAGTTATTAAATCACTTATTTGATCATTGATTAAAATTAAGTCTAACCGAATGAGCTAGACTCTTACAGATTTAGACTCTTACAATGTGATTAATCAATGTTTGAATCTTAGTTAGGAGATATGTTTATATTTATTTAATGACCGACAATGTGAATTAGGATTATCTTCGATGAAATGAATTTATGCGAAAACAAAATAAAAACCCTATATTTGATGCATTTATGCATTTTGGATCATCAAATCCAGATCGAGTTGTTCAAGTTTTGACTTTGGTTAAATTAAGTTTAAAATCTAGAATACAACATGAATTGTTTGATCTTGATTTCATGGTCCTTAGTGATATTGTATGAACGCATATGTAAATAAATTTGGTGTAATAGGTAGTTACACAAATTATTGTCGTCACTAATACAAGTTCTTGATAAATAAAACTAATGGTTGAGGTTTTAATTTTTTTTATTTCCTTGATTTTTTTACTTCAAAAATAAATTTAGTGGCTTAAACATGTAGACTACATTCTTTAAAAAAAAAAATGTAGACTACATGATTCACTAACTAAAGTGAATCCAAGTCCAATGTAGAATATTTTTGTTTTTTATTTTATTTTTATTTTTATAAAGAGGTGCTTTTAAAGAAAATTCTATCCAAATTTGATTTGATTTTTATAAAAATTTGGGGTGAGAGGATAATACCTCAGCCAAAAATAGAAAGACATCGTTCAAAAACCATTTACAATAAAACACATAATTATCTTTCATTAATGACACTAAAGGATGTTCAAACTCATAAATTTTAAGTTTAAAATCTGTCTTATTTACCATTAGATCAAACCTTTAATTTATTGCAGTACCCTATTTGAAAGAATCGTACTTCCCAAATAATTAGTTTATGAGAAGAAAATTTCAACCAATTAAAATTTCTATATAAATTAATTAGTTTATGAGAAGAAAATTTCAACCAATTAAAATTTCTATATAAATTAATTAGTTTATGAGAAGAAAATTTCAACCAATTAAAAATCCTGGTCAAAAAGGCCAATTAGAGACAGCTTCATTACATGATAGTATCAATTTTACTTTAAAGTAATCCCAACTTCAAAAGAGAATCATGTGGAGGTCACGTGCGGGCAAGAAGAAGCAAATGGAAAATTATAGAGATAATGAAGATGAAAGGGGTAAATAGTCAATGAGGTTAGGTCCCTTATTTTGTCCCTTTTCTTCATGTAATTGAGTACCAAAGCCATGCTCATTTATTCGGAAAATGAACCCCATTTTGGCTTCATCTTCTTCCCTATCATCATGACCACCATACCCCCCCTTCTCACTTTCATTGGATGGTTTTTGTTTATATCATGATTATACATAGTGGAACCTTGTCCAACTTCGTCTCACCAATTTCACATGTTACCCTTAACTTGTTGGAGGCACAAAATTTTGCCTTGGCATAGTTCACAATAATTTTTTTAGTTAATTAAAGTTTAACCGATGATTATTTCAGCCAGAATTCGAGTTTAAGTTCTCCCAAATAATTCATCCTTAACTAGGGTTTATTAACCATTCTATTGGTTAGATCACAATGAATAACTTATATAACTTGTAACACAAGGGTAAAAATCTATTTTAATTTGTTTATTTTACATTGGAAATTAATTTGTCCTATGCTTGATTATATATAGTTTGGCAATAACCAAGATGGTAAAATGAATTGATGGTTTAATATATTTACCAATTCACAATTATTCCCCTACTAGATTTAGGAGAAAAAAAGCAACAATGCGACATATAGGTAGAGGTAATGTGGAAATGATATAGCTAGGAAAGCGAAGTTTCATACTATGGCAAAACGTGTGGGGTTAATTTTGATATTAAAGTGAGTCATTTTCTTTTAGTAGAATAGAAAAGCTAGAAATGAAATACAAAAGGAAAAGAGATGAAAGCAATTTTCCATATAATATATTTTGATGATGATTTGTATCTTTTTTCATGATAGTGTATTTATATTGAATTCTTGTATGTTTGATTTTTACCAAAGATAAAATTCAAGGATAGGTTTTTATGTCCTTTTTTTGTTGTTGGTGAATTCATCATGTCCTTTTGAACAAGGAAGGTTGAGCTATTTGATGAGGACATGGACCATAAGGGCTTCACTCATTTCTTGTATTACTACCTCCAAATTATACTTGGCACTACTGGGGATGGAAGATGTTAGTAGTCAACTATGATATCAAAGTTCCTCTCTATTTTCAAGATGTTCTTATTGCCTATATTGTTATTTATATGTATATAGTAAATGGAAGCTAGCAACTTGTATTATTTTATATACTTTTTTTATCTGATTTTAGAGAAGATTCTTTTGGGTGCATGTGACATGTGTGGCATTTAAAATTATTTACATTGAAGGAAGGGGATAAACATTTTTTTTTACTTTAAATAATAGTTCAATTGTACTTAGATTTATATATTTTACTTGCATATTGTGATGCAAACCAAAAATATGTAAAAGGCAATGTAACTCAATTGATTTATATTCCCGCCTTTTTTTTATGAACATAATGTCACTTCTAATTGTAATTAATCATTTGACTTATAAAGATCCATTTAAGGATATATCTCAATTGATGATATCTACCCTAAAAAAAGTTGATCACTGTTATTTATTTATTCCAAGAAGAAGAAAAAACTTCAAAGCTAAGTGAACTATGAGACATGCAAGCGTAAATAATGACATTAAAAATAAGACACTTGAGCTCCTTAGTAGAAGTTTCCATTACATGCAAATACGGGTTTTTTCTCCTTCAAATTAAGACTAAAATTAGCTAAGCAATCGGATGATCTATTTCCATCACATTAAGCATGGTTGATCTAAAAATTTGCCAACTCATTTTCTTAAGGTATCTAATGCACCGTATCAAGGTAGGAATATTCCCGTTAATATCGCAGTTTCATAAAACCATGTCGACTAGTTACAATTTTGAATCACTCTCAACTTGAAGGTGGACAATTCTATGTCTCTGAGCCATATCCATACTAATATACATGTCCCACATGGAGTACACCACATGCGTCATTTTTACGAGCATAACTGATCAAACAAGCACAACTGCTATCTTGAAGTAGACCACCACATTCCAAAAGATTAACAGAGTTTTAATATACGCCATCACAATTGAGTTTGATTCATTCCTCTCGAGATCGCTTCCAACTAATAAAATTAGTATCGTTGTGTTGAGGTTATACAATCAAGCATGTTTGCTCGCAATTATCAATCTTCATTGTCATCATATGAATCACATGAGTTGGGTATAATAGGTAGAGGAAACCTTCTTCAAAGATATTTTTACTCATCCATATCGATAAGTGCCAAGTGCCAACACCCTATTTTATACACGCCAATCTTAAAATAAAATATCTGACTACATGTATAAAGGATTTAATCATCTATAAACCATGCAACACTATCTACGTCGGTGATATCCAAAACTTATTTGTATAAATTATTAAATATATATAATCTATGTGTTTATTTCAGAGAAAATATAGTCTACGCGGTTTTGTTATCCTTGTTTCATATTAGGGCCCGTTTGGATTAGTTTATTTTAGAGCTTATATAAAATAGCTTATGTAAATAAATAAATTTTTATATATTATTTATAAGTTTGTAAGGTTGTTTATGAAAAAACAGTTTATGAAGATACGATTTTTGTTAGTGAGAAGTTATAAATTAAAATAAAAGCTTATTTATTTACATAAGCTATTTTTCATAAGCTTAAAATAATCTCAAATCAAATGGGACCTAAATTTAATATATAAACAAATTTTTGTTAACTATGTTGAACCGATGATTTATGAGTTGTGACATCTTCAATTTTTGCTAGAAATGCCAAAAGTTGCCGTTAAAAAAGATATTTTTTTTCCTACTAAAGAAATATCAAACTCTCTCCTACCCTTTATAAAGGAAAAATTATATATAAAACTCACATTTTGCATGATACATAATTTTAAAAATAATAATAAAGAAGCTAAGATACAGAATATAGATGGAGATAGATGGAGATGTATATCGATCAACAATTATATAATTAAGTGAAGTGAGAAGGAGAGGCAGTAATTTCACATGCAATATTTATTATATGATCAACGAATTGCTCATTCACCTCTCACCATCAAGTATCAACTATATATATGTGGTCCACCTCAACATCACCAATATATTTCACCTTACCTTACATTCAAATTAGAAATCTATGATTTTCCTCTCTGCCACACAATGATCCACTGCCATTCATTACCTTCAAAATTGGTACACATCTTCATCATCATCATCACCACTTTGCTTCGTCTTCTATTACCATCATAATAATCATTACATGCATTTTTAAACATGTACAATCATAGCTATATGAATCTCATGCAGTGCAAAGGAACAGTAGCTGCCATCTCGTTACATTTAATGTTATAGTATTTGTATATCTGTGAACTTACTGTAATATTGTCACAAATTTTGGACGTATATATTATTATAGAGAATCTTGTAATGTACATTATTTTTCCATTACTCTCAATTTGAGATTTATTTATTTATTACGGGCTCTCTAAGTTTAAATCTTATATTAGCACTCATAATGAGGTGTACAAGGAGAAAGCCCTTGACTTCTTATTATATACTACTGATAGGACAACTGAGCTCAGTTTAACCACAATGATCTTTGAGATGGAATTAAAATATAACTTGATTAACATTAAACATATAAGACATAATTTACTAAGAGGTCGTTATCTCAGTTGAACACTTATACATGGACCATCTTAGGTGACATATACATTTTGACATTCCCACACAATTATGATATATGGCAAAAATTGTGAAATTTATCCAAAAAGAGGGTGATGGTGTGATGTAAAATGACTTAAATATTCCTACCACATGGGAGTGTACATGAGTGGTACATAAAAAAGGGTGTCAACCTATCATAAGAGTGAATATATATAGGTTTAATTGCATTTTTGAATAAGAGTGAATATATACAGGTATAATTGCATTTTTGATCTTCAAACATGATTGTGCAACTTTGGTACCACATCTTCTTTTAGTAATTTCCCACGGTTACATTGATTCATGTGATCAGGGCTGACCTAAGGACTAAGTCATTCAAGCAAGGGTTTTAAGCCTCGAGATTTTGGGTTAAAAAAAGGTCTTAAAATAAATCAATTTAGCTATAAGTATATAATATCACATATTAATAATCAATATTTATTTATCTTAGTTGGTCAATTTTAAAGCCTCAAATCTTTTTGGTCCTAAGGTCAAATCTTGGATTCAACAAAATTTGAATTATTACGCTTTTAATAAGCATTGTGTTATTTTTTATTTTATTTCAAAAGACCTCAATATAAAATTTGTTTTTAGACCTCTTCACATGTTGGGCCGGCCTTGCATGTGATATTATTTACTAAGATGACACCCAATCATGGCCAATATGACTTCTTCTTGTTTTTTTTTTAAAAAAATAAAAATAAAATAACAATTAAGGAAAAAATGGCCAAAAAATTTAAAACCTGGATTACATATTTGATATACTCTCAATTGTGAGTTAAATTGAGTGTTACATCAATAAATGATGGCATCTCAACAGTCAACTTATTATAAGAAATGAATTGAGTGTCACGTCAATAAATGATGTCATCTCAATATATAATTTGGATGAAATAAATAGGATAGTCATCGTAAGCTTAACTCAGTTGGTAAAGACAATACATAATATATGCAAAAGTTGGGGTTCGAACCCTGGACACCCCCACTTCTCCACGTTTAAAATGTGTGAGCTCCAACAACTAGACTATTTGACCCAAAAAAAGAGTAGGATTTACAAAACATAAAAGGGGAAATATATGGGGCATAAATCTTTAAAAAAAACAAAAAAAACTAGAAGGATAACATTACACAATAGTGATTCTTAAATGTAAAAATTCAATTAAACTAGGTTTTTTTTTGGTGTCCGGGGGTTTGAACCCCGAAACTTGCATATATTATGCATTGTCTTATCAACTGAGTTAAGCTCACAGGAACAAAATAGTATATTGATGCCTTTCAAATTATTGTTTAGATTACTACCATTTATATTGTGAATTTTTTTTTTGACAAATTTATATTGTGATTTTGAATATTAGTTACATGAATAAGTTTTTTATTTTGTAACAAAAAAAGATATACCAATTAAGGATATAAGTTTACTCGGTGTATCAATTTTAGATGTCTTACATAGTATTATTTTTTTAAATAAAATCAAAGAAAAAATAAAAAAAGAAAGAAAGACAATTAAAAACATCATCCCAACTGCCACGTTTCAAACAAGCTCAAATCTTGTCGTACATCTGCCCCATGGGATCACATATCTCTCATCTCTCTCAGAAATGGTTCTGTTATTCCAAAGTTATTTTATGAGGAAAAAAAAAATGTAAGTTGCAAGTTGAATTCAAACACATTCTCCTGGTTTCTGAAAAAAAAAAACTACAAATAATGACCTATTTCTTTTGATTTTTCTTTCAAAACAAAAGAATGATGAATCTTTAAGACCTAGGTCAACCTGCAATGTCAATATTGTCAGGTTGAATATTTTCTATGGTGTCCCAAGTTTAAATCTGAACCTTCCATTTTGTGTGTGTGAGTTTATTGCGTTGTTTGTTATTTGATGTTCAAACTCTTAATAGAAATGGCAATATTCTTAACTCCAAATAACCGTGCTCGGTAAAGGATGATATAAATGGTTATAACATAAACTCTTCGGCTATAAAAAAGTAAATTCATAATAAACAACAAACTGTTACTTTCCAAAATAAACTCTACCTCGTTTTTACTATAAACTGATAAATCATTACACACAACCTAATGGCTAATCCCTCAAAATTAAACCGAATAGGATCACATAGACAACAAAATTCTCCCTTGCCTAATAATGCCGACACTGCTGGGTTCTCAGTACTCAGATTCAACTTAAAGCAAACCGCTCATAATTCACATTTGATGAAAAAAATGGAGGGAAAACCCATTTGAATAATAAAATTAATTACAACAACCTGCCTTAAATATAATTACAGAGGGGTGAGAGAAGCAAGGAGACTGATCAGTAAAAAAAATACAGAAGGATTCCTTCGGCATCTATAACTTACATGCCCAAATATATTTCTAGAACCCCCTACTATCCAACAAAATCAATCTTGAGTGTCTTCCTCTTCCTCATCCTCACCCATAGAATCATCCTGCTTTTGATCCTCCTCGACATGGTCGACACCCTGAGTTTCTTCATCGGATATTGATTCACGCTTTGTGATCACTCTACCATCATCATCGCCAGTGTCACTACAACTCTCAGTATCCGAATCAGATGAACCACTATGATCTTCTCCCTCTCGACAAGCAGCATCTTCAAATTGTTCTTTCAAATCAGGAGCAACAATGCCAATCATCTCACTTAGTGCTCGTCGTTCGTTTTTTCTAGCAACAGCAGCATCAGAAGGAGTGTTTGGACTCTCTGCCACCACAATATTTGAATCATTCAATGTCCCTGAACCTTCATTATTGTCTCTGCTTTTTGAAAGTTCATTTTCCTCATGTAAAGAAGGAGCAGTACTGCAAGCCCAGCTTGCGGCGACTTCAGATGTTATAAGGTCTTCGGTTCTGATTAGGAGGCAGCCAGCTTCTGCACCCTCAATAGTCTTTTGAGTATCTATATGATTATTTGATTGTGAGTGCTGTGAAAGTTCACGACAAGGTATTCGATCATGCTTCTCTGTTTCCATCGGTATTTGGTCAAGCTTCTCTGTTTCCATATCATCATCAATCTTCATAGTGTCCCCTTCTAAAGGACCATCCTTGTTCAAGTCAAAATTCCGTTCACCATTATTTGATGGACTTTCAGTTTCCAGAACTCGTTCAGTGCCTACAGTATCTCCTTCCATCATAGCTGTTGTGCCAGCACCATCAACATCAGAACCAACACAATCTCTAACACCGTGGTCATGATCAGCACTGGTGAATTCTGCCTCTTGTGTATTTTGAATTGCTTCTTGTGTATTTTGGCATCCTTCACTTCTTATATCACAGTCATGCTTCTCAGTGACACTTGCTTCGTTGCTCGATGTTTCAACTTGATCTCTGTTAAGCTTCTGAGCAGAAGTAGTAGATCCTGCCTTGGCAGCATTGTTACTGTGGTACACGACACCTTCTTTTTCTCTTCCCGAGGTTCCACCTACGACTCCATCCATATCTACAGAATTATTGTCATAATTCTCATCATCTTCTAGAGTTCTCTGCATAGCCTTCAATTGTTCCTGTTGCTTAGCGAACAATGATTGTATCTCCTCAGTAGTGGAATAAAATGATCGCAGCTGTGTTTCCCTGCATAAATCATTAAAAACTTCAGGTACAAAATCTAGGAAATTACAATCAACATGACGAATGAGGCAGGATATATTGCATCACAAAGCAAAACTGTCAAACAGCAGTACACATACAAACAGTACAACACAACAGACATTATCCCTCAAATTAGTTAGATTTGAACAAACCCCGTAGAAAAAGCACCATACAACATTGAAATCAATTATAAGTAAAGGAAGAAAGATGTTATAAATAGAACAAGAGGGTTTATCAGTAGCAAATACTAAAAAGATCTTGTCTAACCAAGAATTTTTAAAACATTGGATAATTGTGGATCTTATTGTACATGTTTCTATATATTTTCCAAATTAGAGGAGACAACATCCCGTGATCATAATTTACAACAAATCAAGCCGTACCGAAGCATGAGTCTTTCCCTGGCACCTTTTAACCTCCTCCTTTCAAAATCTAGATCTCGCATTGCAGCATTTATCTCAAGCTCAAGAATTGAAACTTTAGCCCATGCTTCTTCTCGAGCTGCCTGCTAACGACGGCAGTAAATATCTAAGTTAGAAATAAATAAACTTAACCCAAAAAAATGAGAGCTTAAAAGGACATGATAGAAAACAAAAAGGTAAATAATCAATCAGAAAGCCAAGCAACATCATAAATATAAAAGTCTTCAATCTTTGGATCTTAAGTACTAGTATGTTAAAATCATTATAATTGTTTCAATAACTTCTGCTGCAGTCTCACTGAAATAACATTAGCAAGAAACCTGGGTGTAAGCCAAGCAATACAATAAATATAAGAAACTTCATTATTTGAATCATGATACTAGTAAGTTACAATCATTACAATTGTTTCAATAACTTCTGCTGTCGAACTGAAATATTATTAGCAAGAAACCTGGGTGTAACTAGACATAATATCAATAAAAACACCTTTCATCAAGACAGTATTAGTATTGAATGCAATAAACTTTTCATAACTACCTTCTCGTTCTCAAGCTCTTTCCTTAATCTTCTTGTTTCTTGTTCAAGTTCCTCTACTTTCTGCTCCAAGAATTAGAATTTAATTTCAGCTAGATATCAACTAAAATATGATAAAGCAACATGATATTCAATACAAAATTGTTTGATTACCTTCATTCCATTTTCAGTGTTCTGCTTCTCTAGATGTACTTGGGTTTCCAACTGGCGAACTTTGTTATCAGAGACAACCAATTTTTGCCTAGTATCCTCCTGCAACAAAAAAGGAAAAAAGAGGAAAATCTCTATAAGTACATAAAAATCTTGGCCTGCCTTGGGCTAACAGGAGCAAAGTCAGAACCATACCAGCTTGGATCTCAAGGTTTCAACCAGCACACACATTTCTCTTTCTGACTCCTACAACACATAATAAGAAAGACAGCTTGTAAGCCCTTAGCTGGAAGCAAACAGTTTCTTACTAGTTTAGCATTAGAACTTTCAAACCTTTAGCTTATTTATTGCTTCTTGTAGCTCGCTTTCTCTTTTTAAGGCAGCATCTGAGAGTCGTTTTATTTCCTCCTGAGCCTCAGACTGCGCTCTATGAACAGCAGCTTTTAGATCAGCTGCAGCCTTTTCTCGTTCTTCTTTTCTCTGAGTCCGCTCTTCATCTAATTGTTCTTTGAGTTCAACAATATTTACCTTTTGACTGCAAGCAGGAGAGGGACACACAATTAACAGCTATAGTGTGGAACATAATTATTACTACTTTTAGAATTATCCATCTGAAATAAATTAAGAGAAAACATGCAACCAACAAGGTACATCCTCCTATGACAGTGATATAGTACAAAGAAATTCAAAATAATGAGTGTTTCAAAACTTCGACAGAAGTTGTGCGAAACAATCTCAACTTTACCCACATAGGTACTTGATACTGCAGACAATCAGGTTCAAGATAAATGCACCTCCAGGGAGAGGCAAATGGTAGAATTAGGCGTGGCTTGACATTGATTTGGCACTTCATATCATGGGCCATTTGGGGCTCAGAAGTGGTTGCTATATTCTCTAAAGAAGGACCCAGGTTTCTACGAGCTGGTGGGTCTCATGCTCTGAAGCATGGGTACTTGTAAAAAGGTGAAGTACCCGTACCAGGTATGCGTACGGTACTCGTAGTACTTCATTTTTTGTCATTATTCTATTGTGTGTGAAATTGTGGTTTTCTCTTATATATTGACATAATGTGCATATGAGTTTTTTTGTTGTTGTAACCAACTCTAATTTTCAACTTTTTAAACTTTTATCGTGATGTTTTTGCTGTAAGTTGAAGAATTTAGGTCTCATGTTATATTATATAACAAAACTCATGATTCACTTGACGCACCCGTACCTTAATTTTTTTAAAATTACCGTATTCTCGTACCGGTACCTGTATTGTACCGGGTACTGTACCAGTACATATGCAACATTGGTCTCATGTCATAAAGGAGCCGCAATGGAAATGGCTGGGTAGGGTGCCTAAAGGTCCCTGTCTCTAATCAATTATGAATGGTGTGTGGACCCCTTGAGCATTTCTCTAGGCGTAGTGGAAATGGTTCTTGGGATGGAGCACCTGTTGTACTCCCATCTAATATCAGTTTTTGATGTTCTGTTTTAAAAAAAAGTCAGATAAAACAAGGTTAATCTCTAATACAATACATAGAATGGTTTCTTGCATTGCATTTGCATCCCCAAGACCTTTGATTCCACAAAGAAATGTATGGATCAAAGTCGGAATCAATGTAATCTTAATGGACAGTCACGATGGCAATAACTGTTGGTGTCATTTCTATTTTCTTTATTCTCTTGGTAATTTAAAAGTCAATCAACCAAGGTGCCGATGCAGCTATATAAATATGAGCCAATTATCATATATTACCTGGATCATGATGAATCTAATAAGAGAAAACAATACTAAGTATTGTGGAAGTGAGAAATGAAACCATAAGAATTATATAAATCATACCTACTTATAAGTTCATTTGATTCAGCACATGACTGCATAGAAGCACTAAGTCTTTCATTAAGGTCTTCCAGAGCATGTTTTTGTTCAGCAAATGCCCTGTTGACATCTCCTAGTTCCTTTTGTTTGAGATCAACCATTTGCTGTAAATCTTTTATTTGATCAAGGTAACATTTTGTGATGGACTCTTTGGCATATTTTAACTCCTACAAATTGGATCATAACTTAGTTAAGACATTGCATATTACAAATCATACGAGTACTTAAGATGGAATAAATATTAACTATTTCTTTTAGAATGCACAGATAGTTGTTAAAGATCACACGTGCCCTTTCTTGTGAAACAAGGAGTGGTTATAAATATTAATTAGGAAGAAAGGGGGTTTACAAAATGAAATAAAATTGTATGCGAAGTATTGAAATTGAATTTTTTTGGCAAAGCCTCAGCTAACGCCGGGGATTACATACACTTTCATGGCGCTCAACAGCTGCACGATTGTCACTACGCAAAGTATCAATTATAACCACCTGACTCTCCAATTGCTTTCTCAATTCCTGTCAAGATTCAAGATAATTGGATATAGTCAGAGGAAAAAAAAACTATTTAACAATAATATACAGCAATCTTCTAAGTTAACACACCGAGTTAGATCTTTGAAGGCTTCGAAAATCATCAAGTGATATAGGACCCTCAGCAGCACCAATGCCCAAACCTTTCAATCTCTTGTTTTCAGAAACAAAATCCTCTACACATTCAAGAAAAAAGACACAATGAAAGGAAAAAGCATAAGAAAATGAAACAATAGCAAATATCAGTATGAATATCAACATACTTTATATCTTAATTACCAATATCAGTGATATGTGTGTGTAAACTTGTAAGTTGTAAGCCTTAACTAACTCTGTTGAGTTAGAGTTTAGGAGCTGGGTAGTTATTCTGTTATAGTTCAGTAACTGCTGTATTCTCTAAAGTTAGTACTTTGTACTCTAGGAGTTCCTCAGTTATCTATAAAAAGCTAACAGTTTATCAGATTATATACAATGAGAATAGCATTTAATTTTCAGTTCTGTCTCAGTTTTGTACATTCTCTTCACAATTCATCCCATTAGAGAATTTTAATAATCAATACATGATGTAAATTGCAAGAGTAACTATCAGTGTATAGGAAGCTTGAATTTGACATACATGCATACATCAGAGTAAAATTCAGGGATGATTAAATTTAGTTCACATTAGAGCTCTTCATAATAAAATATACCTGCTTTGCGTTTAGCAACTCCATTGTCTGCCACAGGATTTGAAACATGCACCTCTCGATATACAAAAGCAAATGCAACTTCTGCAAGATAACACAAATAATAATTTGGAAACAGAATAAAACCATACTGCTTGATAATATAATATGCTCAGAAGGAAAGATATACTCAGCCAGAAAATCGTCAACTTTTTTTAAAAAAAAATACAGTGCTCGTCCAATTTTATAAAACAAATAACATCCAGAAGGAAAAGTAAATAAACCAAAGATTGTAGTACATCCAAATCAAATACAGAGGATAATTATTTATTTTTTCTTACAAATAACAATGAAATTATAAAAAGAGAGGATAGATGAATAGATAAGAAATGGAGTACAGATATGATATGAAACGAATATGGGAAAGTTTGAAATAAGAAGACAAGGCGCGGCTCTAAACAATACATATCTTAAGGCAAAAGAGAGAATGCTAAAGCAAAATAGAGAATGCATATTTTAAAGTTAGCGAGTCCTTGTAGATATAACAAAATGTTATCATTGATCTAATTCTTAGGGTATTCCTATCTGTCCAATAGAATATTAGTTCATAAATAAAAAACTTAAATTTTGCTAAACATATCTAGAAGTATTTGAAGAATCTGTGAAGTGTCCGATTGCGACATAATTAAAAAAATCCAACACAAATGTAGCACAACAAGGCTACTGTTTATGTCTTTGTTTCCTTGACCAAAATATGAAGTTTCTCAAATCTTAATGATATTTTTGTTTGGGTTAGGCTAACAAGTGCCCTTAGTGCACTTGTTAAGGATTCAAAAGAAGAAATAATTTATAAAATTTATGTAGAAAAAGTTTCTTTTTGAAGTTTCAATGTCTTGAATACACAATTTCCAAGAAAAAGTTTCTTCTTTGGACTTCTAAACAAGTGCCCCAAGGGCATTTGTTAGCATTTCCCTTTTTGTTTTCATACTTGTAATAGTTAAAGGAAGTTGAATGATCAAATATAGGGACTGGGGAATAAGTGATCAGAACTACATTACAGACAAGTAAGAAAGAAAATTCTACAAATTTAACATCTAAGGAGAAAAAAAGTTGAATAAGAATAAAATAAAAAGTAAAAACAGGAGACATTGAGCCAATGGAAGGAATTCATATTACCATGCTGAGGAGGAGCTGCAAATGATATAATATCACCATGGCAGACTTTGACAGCAGTACCGTTCTTTTTCAACTTCTCCCAGTTAAGGTAAGTTCCATTTGTGCTGAACAGTGATTCACAAAAGTTAGAATATGATGAGATTAAAAAAAAACACTCTTTTCTTCCTCTCTCAAGTAAGAGAAAGGATGAGGGAACCAAAGCTCTATAACGAAGCTACTACCTTGTATCTTTCAAGAATATTGATGTGGTATTCTCCATATTTTCATTAGTAATCTTGGTCCTGTATATTCTGCAATGATTTGCACTAACGGAATTCGAATCAATCTGGAAACGTACATCCTCTACCAATCGTCCAATGCAATGCTCATCAGCAGTTAATAAGATATTAATTCCCTGGTCACAAAACTTTAATCATATAAAAAATTGAAAAAGCAAGGAACACTTGAACCAAAAAATAAAAAATCAAATAAAGCGCCATTGCCATCGGTGGTCACGGCAAGAACAACCAGGTCACATAATAAACTCCCATGCAGAAGTGAACTCCAGCATAACTTTCTACTATAGAAGTCCATAGATGTACGACTCAATTAAATACAAAACAATTTGCAGCCTGTTTACTTTGCAAAAACACTTAGTAGCAAATTAATCCATGAATTATATCGATTACTAGCAAATTAGTTCACTGAATTATATCGCTTATTGGCAAATTAGTCCTTACAAGTAACAAAATGACCAAGTTGCCCAACGTCGTTCAAAATCAAATCTTTTTTGCTAATTTGCAGATTACAAGTGGTAAATGCTCAATCTCTACAATTTCTATGGGCAAATTGGTAATTTAATGAGAATAATTTCCTTGTGATACAAAACTGAATTAACCTAATTTGAAGTTGAATTACCTGATGCCTTTTGCGGGCATTGTTAGAGATGGCAGTGAGAACACCCCAAACATTAGGATCAGAATTGTGAAGAGGTTGAGAAGCGAAATTGGAAGCAACAGAAACAATGCGATCTTTGGCTCCTAAAATTGATGCTGGATTCTGCTGCTGCTTGTTGGGAGAGTTTCCGTTGGATCTCGGAGTTCCTCCGTTTCCGCGGGTTTTGTCTTCTTCCATCGCCATTGGTTGATTGCAGTCACAGTCACAGTCACAGAGAGAGAGAGAGGGAAAGAATTCGCGGGAATTGAAAACCCTAATTATGTAATTCGCGGGAGTGTGTTTTTATATTGGGGGGTGTGTGTGTGGAAGTTAGTGAAGTGTCAAAGTGTGTTGTGAGTATAGCTTCCCTCGGAAGTCTCGCAAGTCGCAACTCCCCCCTTGACTTTGGATCATTAGTTTGCTCATTTTCAGATTTCTTATCATAGTATTTTTTAAGAATTTACACATACAACTGCTTTGAAACTTAAAAGTGATAATTAAAATGAAAGAAAATCTCTATCTCTATCTCAATTATAAATATTTGGCTTAATTTTTTTTTCAAAGTACATATGTCACCTATCTATTATGAGCATCATTTAACAGAAAAGAAAAGAGCATTGTTTTTTTTGGAACATTGTTTTTTTTTTTTTTGAAGAAGCCAAAATGAAATTATATTAAACGTCGGGAGTAATTCATCTCGCACAAGGTGTGCAAAGAGAGTCACTCCTCAAAAAATACAAGAGCAGGTTTCTGTTACTACACAAAACAGAATGAAAAAGAGACAAGAAGACTACTCCCTAACACTCATACAAATTAAAGGGTGTCGCCACCATTCATTATAACTGAAAGCTGAAGTGAGCCTATTCGCCCTTAACCAAGTAAAAGATACAAACTTTACTTTGTCTAATAATTGAACCAAGTCCAGTGCTTTGTTTTTGAAAATCCTATTGTTTCTTTCCTTCCAAACCGTCCAAACGCAAGCATGCCAATTCACTCTGAAGAAAGAATGAGTAAATCGCGGTAACCCCGCCATGTGACCAAACTGAATAAGATGCTCACAGACAAAGTCAGGAGAAATGAATAAGACCTGAAGCCACTGATAAACCCCGTGCCATACACTGCCAAAGATGTCACATCGGAAAAGAAGATGACTCGCCGTTTCTGAACACCCACAACCACCTATGCAAAAAATGCCATCATGATGACGAGCTCTCCTACGGATAAGATTGTCTTTGGTAGGTAATCTGTTGCGAAGGAGCCTCCAAACAAATATTGAAACCTTTAACGATACCTGCTTCAGCCATGCTACATAAGAAAATCCACGCTCCAGAGAGGTGTCAGATAACGTGAGATACTGGTAAACCCCCTTAACGCAATAGCCGTTAATAGGATCCATAACCCAGCGCCACCTGTCAAGAACATGGTCCTGCAAAACAATATTACACAACAAGGAAGAACACTCTGTAACTGACTCCTCTTCCCACGCCAAGAGACACCTCCGCCACTCCCAAGCATCACCTCCGACCACCCACCCTCTCCTATCCATCTCCCTCACCATCACCCCCTTATTTTCAGCCAGGTCATACAAGCGAGGAAAACGCACACATAGAGGTGTGTCCCCCACCCAATTATCCAGGCAAAAATAGGTGCTACTCCCTCCACCAACCACTCTACGAACAGTCTCCTCAAACCAACTTCCCTCCCCAATCCATCCCCACTCCGTATACCGGACATCATCCTCCACCCCAACGAACTATCCACCCCTTCCTTCAGCCGCCCTCCCACCTCCCCGTACCTAGCCTTTAATGATGTATGTGGTCCATATAAACCACATACATCATTAATTGAATGAACCTAAAAAGTCAAATTTGCTTATATTTAAAAACGGAGGGAGTATATTTCACCATCACTTTCAAAATTTCGGGATTCAACATGAGTTTAAAATCAAACAAAAAATGTAACATATTTATTATGTATTAGAGAGAGATTAAGTTATGTGAGGAAGTAGCAAACTATTCTAGGCATAGAGAAATTAAAGAATATTACGTTATGCGAGGAGTGTGTGATATGATTTGCTATTAATGACTATTTTTTTTTTTTTACATGCATTAATGATTATTTCAAAATCAAACGAAAAATTTATGGGCTGAAAATTTATTTCTATTATTTAAAAATACGATAAATATATTCTTTTTAGGTGATTACAAGCGAATTGTTTAAAAAAGAAACAGGGAATTGCATTCCCTAAAAAAAAAAAATAGGGAAGTGCATATAAACGAAAATTTTCCGTTTTGTAAAAAAATAAAGAGTAATTATAAAAAAATAGAACAAGTTTTTTTTTTTTTATGAAAAAAAGAAGATAAGAAACCGTTTTTTTTATTTTAAATTCTTATTTGTGTTTGGAAGAATTCCAGTTAGATATTTGACTACCTCTCGATAGAACTTTGGATTACTAATACTTATTCCACTAGAAGCTGAAAGGTTAACACAGAGAAAAAAATTATGGTTTTTCTTTATGATGAATATGTTAATTATTAGTATCATATTTGTTTGTAATTTTTTATTTGTAACTCTAAAAAAATTGATAATCTATAATTACATCAAATTTTGGGTATGCATAATTTTTTTTAGGTCTAGACAAATTTATGAATCAGATTGTAATTTTGCTTTCACTTTCAATATTTCTCACACCATTTCAATATTCATTCGATTAATTCAAAATTATTCCTTAAATTTATACTTTTTGTATCCATCGATCTTCATTCTGCAATAAACTCATAAATTGGTTCTTTGAATGGTTATCTGAGCAATAACTTATTTTTGTTATTTAACTCTTTAAGAACTCTCACATGATTTTTTTTGTCGTTCTCTTCAACTTTTTCTTCCGGTTTATTAGTTGATAGTAAATTGTTAGAGGAGAGGAGATGATGTCAGGTTTCGGAGATCAAACCTAGAACCGCCAACTTAAATTTCCTTAAAACGTCTGGTAGCTCAACTTAAATCTCCAACTAATGGACTCTGCAATAAAAATTGAGACATTAACAATAATTAAAGAGTCAATTGTGTCTTGAAAATGATTAAAAAATAAATAATTATATAATTGAAAATAATAAGTAAAAAACTAGACAATTATACCTCTGACAATAATTTAAAAAGAAATAATTTGATATCCCAACAAAATATTTTTAAGCATAGTGAGATAAAGACTAAATTTTCGGGTTTATTTTTTTTAACTTATTTTTGCCACATGATGAATTTGTAACCTTGATCCATCTTCAAGATTTGAGTTTTCATGATTGTGACAACATAAAGTTTTTGTTTAGATTGAAGAAATGTATATTGAATCATGTAGTTCCCTAGAGTCCTTGCCTCTATATATTTTCCCTAACTTACAGACTTTGAACATTAGCCAATGTGAGAAGTTAAACCTGTTGTTAATCTTCCTAATCTAAAGATGCTTCCAGTGTTTCTATCTACAATGACTCGTCTTAAAAGGCTCTCCATATTTTACTGTCCTCAACTGTTGAGTCTTCCAAGTGACATGCATCGCCTCACTACCTTTGAAGATTTGTTCATTTTATTAGTTGTTGCTAGTAATGTTTGTTAATTAGTTTAAAGCTTCATGTAGCACTACACCTTCTTTACAACTTTAACCCATTCTTTTAACCGTAATTCTTGTCAAAAAAAGAGAACTTGTTTTGAGAGTGACATTTTCTTCATTTACTCAACAATGTAGATGATGAAACTGGAGTGGTAAAAGGCATATGCAGCTTTAAGGATCACAAGAGAGAGCGGAGCAGCAGTAGTCGATGATGAATGATGAAACAGGATGTGTACATTAGCATATCTTTTTACTATTACCTTCCGACGCAAGGAAAACCCAATCACAATCTTCAGTTCACTACCCCATAAGTAATAGCACACATTAGTTGTAATCAACTCCAATTTTGTTTCTTGAATCGCCATAAAGTCAATGCTCGGCTGAGTCTCTGAAGTTATTTCAATTTTGTTAAAGAAATTATTTCAAGTCAATTCATTCAAATTTTGAAGCCCTCTTTTTCCTTAAGGAATCAACTACCCGTTGACGACGTGTAATTCTTAAATCTCGTTAAATATGCATTGAAACTTTCTGATCCTGGAGGCCGTAAATTGTAATTACCAGATCTAGTTATTTTCATCTCTTTCGCAGTAATAATATTTTAGCAAGACGATTTATTGCTTAATATTGTTTCATTGTTGTCATTATCATTGTTATTATTATATATTGATTGCAGGTTGGCATGCTAAATTGTTCAAACTTGTTGAGCTGCTTGATGCTTATTTTATTTTACTTACGCAAGCTTGCTCCTTCTTTTCTTTTTAAAAAATTATAATGTAAACCACTTGTTTGGTTCTTCTAATTAACAATAATAATGCAAACAAATAAAGCATCGGCTCCCCCATGAACAAAATAAGTTGACTTCTGTGTACAGAACCTAAGTGAAGGCTTCATTATCACAACTACTGTGAGAAGAATTTCCAAAATATAAATTTAGAAAGTTGCAATGGTTGAGACAGTGCTTCATATGCTAAAGTTGCAATGCTTCATTGTTGTTTCAATGTTAGGAAAACTTGCTTCGTATGCTTATGAATAAGCTTCTCAAGCCTATGGTCTGTATAAAGATCTACAAGGGTTCAAAGACACGTGTGTTGTTGGATGCTGATCAGGGTAAGAAAGACCAAAATCATGGGCTGCGTGAATGGCTGAGACAGATTCAAAAGATATGCTATGATGCTGAAGATGTATTGGAAGGATTTGAGTTGCAGGACAACCGAAAGCAAGTTGTCAAGGTTTCCGGATGCACCAGGATGAAGGTACATGGCTTCTTTTCTTCCTCTAATTAACTTGTTTTCCATATTAAGATGGCGCATCAAATCAAAGATATTAGGGACAGATTGGATAAGGTAGCAGCTGATGGAACCAAGTTTGGTCTTGTGAGTGTTGATCAAGGACTTGTTGTCCAAGGAAGAGAAATGACTTATCCTGGATGTTCAAATTTCAAATGTAATAGGAAGAGAGAGGGACATAGAATAAATTATGAAGCTTTTAATGCAACCACATCCTCAGGGTGATGGCGAAGGTGATAAAAGTTTGTGTTTCCAATTGTGGGAATTGGAGGATTAGGGAAAACTACAATTGCAAAGTTGGTGTTCAGTGTCTCCAATGACTTTGATATCAGGCAGATCATTATTAAAATCATTAACTCAGCTTCAGCTTCAGCTCCAACGGATACTTTCTCTCACCATGAAAACATCACAAACTTATATATTGTGCAACTAGTAAGTCGTATGAAACAGACACTTTTCGGCCAAAAGTTTTTACTTGTGTTAGATGACATATGGAATGGCGATCGTGCAAAGTGGCTTGAATTGAAAGATTTGATAAAAGTTGGCGCACCAGGAAGCAAAATTATCGTGACAACACGTAGTAACTCAATTGCTTCGATGATGGGTAATGTTCCCTCATATGTTTTGGAAGGTCTTTCTACAAAGGATTGTTTATCTCTATTTGTCAAATGGACATTCAAGGAAGGCGAAGAAGAAAAATATCCAAATTTACTAGAGATCGGAAAAGAAATCATGAAAAAATGTCAAGGGGTTCCACTAGCCGTGAGAACGTTAGGAGTTCCCTCTTCTCAAACTCTGATTCAAGTAAGTGGAAATTTGTCATGGACTCCGAAATATGGAATTTAGAACAAAGGAAAGATGATATTTTTCCTGCCCTAAAATTAAGTTATGATCAAATGCCATTCTATTTGAGACAATGTTTTGCTTACTTTTCCCTTTACCCCAAAGATTATATCTTCAATAGTTATGAAATGTATTTTCTTTGGGTATCCCTTGGACTGGTTAGATCCCTTAATGGAAGTGAAAATCTAAAGAATGTTGCAAGAAAATATATTGATGAGTTACATTCAAGATCGTTTCTTCAGGATTTCAATGACTTTGGCTACTGTTGTGAGTTCAAAGTACATGATTTGATACATGATCTTGCATTGTATGTTGGCGGAGAGGACTTTGTCGCGGTAGACTCGCATATTCAGAATATACCTCAACAAGTAAGACATATATCAGTTGTTGAAAATGATTCAGTTAACTGTGCTTTGTTCCCCAAATCCAAAAGTGTGAGAACCATACTATTTCCTATTGATGGAGTGGGTTTGAAAAGTGAAAGTGTTCTGGGTAAATGGATATCAAGATACAAATACTTGCGTTTTCTCGATCTTTCTGGCAATGCCAAAATCAAAAGACTTCCAAGTGCCATTTGCAAACTCCTAAGTTTGAAAAATTTGTCACTCATTGGGTGCACAGAGCTTGAAAAATTGCCGAAAGGATTAGAGAAATTAATTAGACTTCGATCTCTGCTTGTCACCACAAAACAATCTATTCTGCCACATGATGAATTTGCCAGCTTGAACCATCTTCAAACTTTGTGTTTTTATGATTGTGAAAATTTGAAGTTTTTGTTCAAACAGCAACTCCCTTCCATTGAAGAACTGCATTTTGGATCATGTAGGAGCCTGGAGTGCTTACCTCTTTATATTTTTCCTAAACTACAAACTCTGTATATTAGTGATTGTCAGATGTTAAACCTGTCACTGAACAACGAAAACCGATCCAAAAGGTTGAAACATTTGAAGCTTAAGAACTATCCAGGGCTTCTGGCATTGCCTGGGTGGACTGTAGGTACATCAGACACATTAGAGACCTTAGAAATTTCTGGTCTTCCAGATCTTAAGATGCTTCTTGAGTGTTTAACAACAATGTTTAATCTTAAGAGAATCATTATTCGTAATTGTCACCAACTGTTGTGTCTTCCAAGTGTGACATGCATCGCCTGACTGCCCTTGAAGATTTGCGCATTGCTGACTGCCCTGAATTATGCCGAAAATATTTGCCTCAATATGGTGAGTACTGGCCCATGATTTCTCATATCAAGAACATTTTCATTAAAGAAACAAGAGTAGAAGAGAAGGAATGAAGTGGTAAACATTATTTTGTAGTATCAAACATGTGTTAGTTGCACTTCCTAAACTATTTTCCTGTTTAAGAAAGAGAAATGATATTTGTACAACCATTTTTTTGACAACTTTTGAAACAACCCTCTCTCTCATACTCACATGTGTTTTTATTTTCTTTCTTCTTTTTTTCTCTCACCATTGTTTTTGTCCAATCACAAGAGGAGAAAAGAGGTTGTCACCAAAGTTGTCTAATATTAGTTGTACAAATATCATTCCTCTTTAAGAAATAAGGTTAGAGCTGAAATCACATGATTTATCAAAGTAGTATAGTTTCATTTCATATAAAAAAAATTACTAAAGAATGTGAGTAAAACAAGATTTAGTTTTTGAAAATAATGTTTCTTTTGTTTACTCGCAAGGTAGATGACGAGGTTGGAGTGGAAAAGGGATATACAGCTTGAAGAGAGCAAAGGAAGAAAATATAGTTGTATCAGCAATCCAACATTGACCAAGAGTGTAAACCAGTGGTAGATGACATTAGAGAACATGATATCAGCATGAATGGAAAATAGTTGTTTTTATTATAATGTTTGATGTATCCTAAGATTTCAAAATGCTTATTGTCTTTCATGTTATATTCTCAGCCTAGTTCTCAAAAACACGTCTATGAAAACTTCACATTTGTTGTGATTTAATTGACAATGGCTTTATTCACTCAAATCAACTCTTTCCCACTTAAGCAAAATGGAGGACCCAAGTTTTTTAAAATACAAATTTACTGAGTTATAAAACAACTCCTTTTAAAATATTGTTTGACATACAACTCTTTCTCATCTCGTCCAACACATCGTGAATTCGCAGGAAGGGTGAAAAATATGTTTCACCTGAACATGATACTTTAAGAACTAAAAATGATGCTATACTCAATTTCAGTGTCTTTAAGTAAAGACATGCACAAAGAATCACATCCAATATCGTAATTGAACAACTGCATAGAAAGCAGATCAAAACTATAAAGTTAGCATACAAAAATAATAATAGATTGAACAACATATGTAGGAATCAAATGTTGAAGCACACGTTGTGATCAAGGATTCCTTTACAGTCGAGGTTTAAACCACCATCCGAAGATTGGATTGTTGTTTTTCTATCATTACAATCTTTAGCTTCCTTTTCATGTCATCCCAGAATGCAAATACAGGATTGTTACCAAAAATTCAGGGTAGAAGTTCAACCTTGTCAAAGGAAAAGAAACTTACCCTTCCTTCAGTGACCAGGCAAATTTTCAATTGAATGCCACCATATTTTCTCTCAAGAGCTTCAATGTCTGCTTTAGATGGACGATGACTCCTAACAGATTTCCAAAACCAGATAAAGGAGTAAAAAATGAAAGAATGTTGGAGCTAAGGAGAAATTTGAATAGCTATTCATGTAAAACGACTGAAAAATCAGCGTGGATTTTTTTTAGTTCAACTTTTTAAATGAATACACATAATGTGTCCAAAGTGGTCCAAAAAGATAGACTCCACACATCACTCTTAATGAAAAGAAATGAAAGGTATTACTCCAAAATGCCTAATAATTACTCAAGGAAGTCATGAAGCACATAAATTACCATAGAAATGGCAATTGTATCTGACAAAAGTTAATTTTAGAGATTAAATTGTAATTTCGTAGCGTGGAAAGATATTTAGACATTAAATTGTTCTCAATTTCTCGACAATTTTTTTATAACAGTATAAAGATCACTAAATAATAAAATGTTTGAATCTAAAGTAATCATACTGTTATGATCAAAGAGATGTAATAATTACTACCTAGACAAGTACAGCAGAAAATTTGGAATACCAGGAGAAGACTTTCTAAACCTCTTGTTTGGAAGATAAACATCAAAATCTGGCTTCAAATCGTTAATCTTCAAGTCACCAAATAACTTATCAATGGAATGCTCGACTTTGGTAACCATATCTACTAATTGTCTGCTTTCTTCTGTTCCTTCAAGATCAGAAGATTTAAGGGAACTTCTAATATTCTTTAAACTCCAAGCAACACCATGCCGCCGAACTATGTAGCCAAGAGACTTGAGGTGCTTATAAGCCTCAAAAAGTTCCAAACAACATCCAAACTTCCCACCAACAACTTTTTCATAAATTTCTATTGGAGATATACTCCTATCACCATTATCTAATAGATCTAAGACTTCTAGTTTCATAAGATACCTGCGCCAAATCAAAATTTACACAAGCACTAGTTTACAAAACTTTATCCTAGCAAAATGTATAATTACAAATTCCTTTTTCGGCTAATTTTGCATCTAACACACATCATATAATCTCGCAAAAATTGTACACCTAACTAAATAATTTGTTTCTTACACAAATAATTTGTTTATTTTAGTCATATTATTAAATATAAATCTTTCTTTCCTTTCACTATCACTCATACCAAACAACTAAAAATCATCACACTTTCCACTCACTTTCTTTTCACTTTCTTTCCTTAAACTTTCCTTTACCATCCAAACAAAGTCTTAGAGTGATCAAAGACTGCCAATCTCTGTATATCCAGCAAAGAAGCTCTCAATAGCAATCACTAGTTTCATAAAGTAAAGAAGATTAGATGATTAATGAAAAGTATGGATCTTTATTTTTTAAATACATTAATACACACTTCGTCTTAATGGAAATGTATATTGATTAATGAAAAGTTATAGGATTTAGTAGCTAGTTACCATACTTAATGAAAATGTATTGATTAATGAGAGAGAATTTTTTTTCTTAAAAAAACTTGGTAATACTAACCGGATCTAGGATCGACTAATTTGAGAGCCTTAAAGTATGGATTACTTCATCAAAACTTGATAAGAGCTAACTCCAACGTCTCAAGTCTAACATCATTAAATCAATCCAAATTGGTTAATGAGAGAGAATTGTTGATTACATGGAGAGATACTACATGCTTATATAGCCAATTCTAACGTAACTAATTATTGTAATAACTATTGTAACTATATAAAAGTAGAATCCGTAAAAACAACAACACTATTAAAGTAGAAAAGAATGCAATCACACGAACTATAGCTAGGCAAATTAGCATGAGTGTGTGAAGGTAGCTTGCTGAAATACTTCCACTACTGGCCATTTGTCTCTATCAAATCCATGTATGTGATTGGCAAAACCAATACCGACTTCCTGTGCCATAATCTCCAACACAATATTGATCTTCTAACACATTTGTCATATAACATTTTGACCATTTGATGCAACTCAACCACTACAAGTAAAATGTAAAAAAGGTACTTGATGTACCACCACGAGTCAGAAAGAAGCATTGACACCAAAAAAGCCAAAGAAAATGAGCCAAAAATTGTCATGATAATGCTAAAATGAGTAGCATATGAAGGCCAACATAACCAGGCTCTGAAGGATAAATAGTAACCTAATATGCCAAACAAACAAGCTCTTGTGGTCAAAGGGTGAAGTTGGAATGGGGAAATTGTGTTATTACCTGCACTTTGAACTTGAAGGAATCCCAATAGTGTGGGAAATGTAAATGCATAGATTTTATGCCGGTGGGTTGTGAAGGAATAATGAGCTTGGTTACATGCAATTGAGATAGGAGTAATTAGGTTGAAGGTTTGCTGGTGGACATAGAAGGTAGCTCGCCATTGAGAGGTTGGTTCAAATGGACAAGCCATAGTGATCATATACTATGTTGTATACTATTAAGCTAGCTAGACAGTGTTGAGACAGATATGTTTTAGTTCTATTTATAAGGTTTTTGGGGAGATTATTTAGTCCAACTTTAAGAGTTCCAAATTTCAACTTTTGGGTAGACTATATGTGCATCTTTGGTATCACAGTGGATTTTCTTCGAAATCACGTTGATTTGATTTGGCAAATCCACCATGTGACCAAACAAGTACTAAGACAAATCTTTAGCCCATGTCACAGTCCTTCGGTTGTATGTTTCTTAACTATTCCAAATAATGTTAACTGTTAAGTGCAAATTTTAGGATTTTTGAGAACTACTAAACTAAAGAAAACATAAGTAAATGAAAAGTATAACGAAATTGATAGATAAGAGTAAAATAAGTTATGTGATTGACCGAGAGTGTCTAAAATGAAATGTACAAGTGGTATTTATTAACAAAGATACATAGGATGTAATATTATCGACAATAAACGTGTCCTACTAAGACCCGGCCCTTGATGTCGTTATTTGGCTAAACTCGGAAGTAATGAGTAAGATTATGATTGTTGTTGTGTGTATGTGGCGCCCCAAGTTTCGCAGCATTTTCCGATACCTTGTCCATTCAACTTTCTCTCTCCAATTGTGCTTCCTAGGTTCTAGCTGTGTTTGTCATCTTGAGCTGTGAAATAGTAAAATGAATCCTTGAGACTGACTTCGACTAACTCATATTCGAGTGATCAATCAATTGGCTATCCAAGTATTGACTCACCCTTAATTCGAGTGTGTTCTGTCTGTCTCGGTTAAGAATTTAGATCATTTTAAGGTGTAAACAATAATTTTTCTTAATTATTACTATTATTTTTATAAGCTGCTTGCTAAATTGTTGCTATGAGGTGGTAGCATATTTTTTTAAGCACTAATTTTATAGTAGCTCGATCAACTTTCAAGGATCTTCACAATCGTTCCTGTCTTTCTCATTACTTCGTAGAATTGTATTTTCTAGGATATGGTTTCCATTAGTAACGGAAACACGCCAAATCTGTTTGACAAAGTAAATGTATTTTCATAACTAAAGATACTTCTTGTAGAAATGTTGTTATTATGTTCGTGATATTATTTTTAATTGAATAAATCCTTTCAGTCGATATTATATTCTTGTATGATTTGGTCTATCTGCAAAAGGCATATAACTATAGGAGTGGATTTCCTCGTATAAAATTTTATGGTGGGAGTAAAGTGATGCATCTCTCACCGATCAAAATCACCTCACTTTACATAAATTTTGTTTATTTGAAAAGAGTTTTGTTGGTGTAAAAAAGTTTTACACTGTCAATGATGTGTTACAACATCATTTAATTAGTTAAAAACACATGATTTGGCATATCTTATAAATTACCACACATGTGTAACTCATTTCAAAAACTAAAATGTTATTCTTTTAGTCAATTATTTTTAAAATAAATACATAAAATCTTCATAAAATTACTTTGTGAAATTTTGCCAATTAAATATTATGAAAGTCATCACATACTACAAAATCAATTAAAAGATGGATATTCATAAACGTAGGGTGCTAACATTTACGAGATCTTCAAAGTTTGACCTCATTTTGATATTTTGAATCAAAATCTACAAGAGTCGTTGTATTGATCTGCTAAATCTACAAACAAATCAGCATTTTGATTTTATTTTGGTGAAAATCAGCATGTTGATATACAATGTTAGAAAGGTTACCCTTATTTGGAACATAACTTACTATTATTTGTGGGTTGAATCCTAATCCCCGTCATATATTTGAGTATTACTTTTCCCACCCTGTTGTCTTCTAGCGGCTCTGTGATTTTGACGAAAATACCCTTTGTCCGGATTATAAAATCCGGACAACGTTTGGATTGTATAATCCGAAATGATTAGAAAATCACCCTGCTTTATGTCACTTGTGAAACTTTGACTTGATCAGGGTGAAAGACTACTCGAAAAACTTAATCCGGACACAATGGTTACATTCCAGAATACAAATTCCAAACACCCTGTATTTGAAGTGGGCGGAAAAAATAGTCGTTTTTTTTTCTTCCGAAAAATGAAATCCAGACAACTAGGTTATATATAGTTCTCCAGAACCTAGCTGAAGCACAACCCCTTTATCACAAACACTCCCCACACCTCTAATAACACACCATTTTCGGGCGAAAACGTGGTTTGGAGCAGTAATCTGGCCATCAAGGGGGGTTAACATCATCATTTTCGTATGAATGCAAAGGTAATGTGTATATAAACCTTCCCCCATTCGTTTTTTTAAGTGATTTCCTTTTGATCACGTCATATGATCTGTACTGTACCGTTCTGGAATATTAAATCCGGACTGCATTCATGCAGTCTGGATTTCGAATTTCGGATTGCACCAGTACAGAAACTGTGTTCATTTTCTGACTATGTCTGGCACTGTTTTCAGATATGGTTGTTCTGGTTGATGCCCCAAATGATGATCCACCTGAGATTGAACCTCCTATTGTGTTGCCTCTTCTTTTACTTGAAGATGTGCATGGTTCTGGAATTGCCAAATCCGAGAATCTCCCACCACCACCACCGAAACTTGAAATTTCTTTAGGCGATGTGAAAGTAGAGGATGCTCCTCCTCCTATTCCTCCTGTTGTACCACCTCCAGTTGTTGTTGTTTGTATTAATCAGCGGTAACATTTTACCACTACACACAAGTTTGCAACACAGAATGATTTGTTGGAGTGGGTTCGAGAGAAAGTTAGGAAGCTTGGTTTTTCCACTGTTATTGGTAAATCCGATAACGGTGGCAATGGAAGAAGCACATTTGTTACTTTGATATGTGAAAGGGGAGGTTCATACACCGAGTACAAGAGAAAGAGTCGGCGTGAGATAGCTGGTTCGGTTAAATGCAAGTGTCTGTTTCGGCTGAGATATTACTTGTTGACTGGTGGTGATTGGAGCCTCAAAGTTGGTGATGGTAAACACAACCATGACATGACAGATGTTTTGAAAGGTCATAAAACTGTCGGTCGTCGATGTAGAAAATGGCCGCTATCAGCGGATGATTAATGATGATAGGCGGTATAAAGAGGTCTCAAACGCTCTATCCTACGCCGGTATTAGCAATGCACCACGGGATAAATGGATTACCATGCCGGATATGGGTTTCCTCATCGCACAGAAATTCAACCAAACAGTTGTTGTGTTGTCCATTGGGTTAGAGCGCTCGGCAACCTATTTCCCTCTATGTGGTCCACCGCCGACATGTATCGGCCGGTTGATGTGTCTCGCATATGTGAATGACAACCATTTCATGGCATTGGATTTGAAGGATGATTGTCCGATTCCTCCCACTTGCAATCTATGGAGACGACACCATCGAGAGGATGCACAAAGCTGGCCTGATTGATATGCCAGCCGGATGGTAGATTATAATGAGCTAAGTCGGGCGGTGGGTCAAGAGGTGGTAGAAGATGATGAAGAATTGTACATTATTGAAAATCTTGATCCCGATGAGTGGGTTGGTCATGTTGGTCCTCGTGTGAAGGTTGAAAATGATGATAGTTCCATTGATCTTTCGGCGCCATAGATTAGATATATATCGTTAATTTAGTTGAAATGTATATCATTAGGTGAAATGTGTAATGATATAAATTCAACTCATTTTTG
>Ga0228711_1000789_pt1 | contig 42401 bp, 23 predicted proteins | sample MedpolnodulmetaG_2_FD_177996 | JGI IMG/M metagenome (GOLD analysis project Ga0228711, IMG submission 177996) | Root nodule microbial communities from Medicago polymorpha collected in Santa Monica, California, United States - brown nodules | ecosystem: Host-associated > Plants > Roots > Nodule...
GGTGCCTTGAAAAAAGAAAGAAAGTAAACCGGAAGAGATGACACGACAGATTTCAGAAGTACCAGGCGACCACCGAAAGATAAAAATTTGTTGTTCCACACAGACAACCGAGTTTTAATACGGTCTACCACCGGCTTCCAAAAGCTGATTTTCCGACCATCACCACCAATCGGTAACCCCAAATACATGAAAGGAATCGATCCAGTTCTACAATTCAAAACTGAGGCTGCTTCTGACAACCAAGTCGGAGAAATATTTACACCTGTCAACATACTTTTGTAAAAATTGACCTTTAAACCAGATGCCTCTTCTAGTAAAAGCAATACAACACGGATCGTACGCACATTTAGCCAACACTTATCGCCAATAATAATGGTATCATCAGCGAACTGAAGATGAGACAACCTGACATCCCCGTGTCTTCCAACTCTATACGGTTGAAACAAATTATTTGACACCAAAGCCTTCATCGACACCAAATTATATATTTTTATAACAAGTAAATTATAAAAATTATATATGTTCATCACTCTATTATTATTATTTTTATAACAAGTAAATTATATATTTAACTACCATATATTTACTAAAATCACACTTTTTAGTCCTTGTAACATTATTTTTAGGGTTTTTAGAAATAAAAAAATGGCGACAAAATTTGTTATAGGGATTGAAAATGCTGACAGAAAATTTTACACGAATTAAAAATGCTGAGGAAAAATTTACAGAGACTATAAAATGCAATTTTACTTTGTAAGCACTAAAAACGAAAATTTGAATATTTATATGAATCATTTACTTGATTAACCCTACTTATTAAAAGCCGAAGCTTTTGTGTACCGAAAAAACAAAAACCGAAGCTTTTTCTCTATTTTCTCCCCCTTTTAAAACCTTCATCACCCCTCTAACCTCAATCGTTCCTCCGTCATCCTTTTTCATTCTTCGTTTTTTTTGTTACCCTGTAACTTCATTATCTATTTATCATCATGATTCATGGGAGCAACGATTCATCAAATCTCGTAATCGAGATTTTTAATTTTATTTTTATTTGTGTGGTGTTTATAATCGGAGTCCGATAATATTTGGTTAATGATGTTAAGGATTCTCTTAGTAGCTGTGTTTTTTATTTTTATTTTTATTTGCGCCGTGTTTATAATCTAGTTGGTCTAATTTTAATTTCGAAAATAGGAGTTTTTTCTATGCGCCGTGTTTATAGAGTACGAAACTAAACATTAAGCTTTAATAAACCAAAACAAATCAACATCAAGCTTAAAAAGGTACTAAACTAAAGATAATATATACTCGTATTGTTTTAACAACAATTATAATTTACTCCTTGAAAAAAAAAAGAAGTATAATTTACTAATCTTTTGGGCTTATTTGATAAATAACATAACCTGGCGAGAATGAAATAACATATAACCTATATTTGCTGGTTTTTGGTGCAACATCACCATGGTCACATTTAGTTGTTGCACCATGCAAGATGTTACCACCTTATTAACCATAAAGATAAGGGAACTTCTACATTTAAGGTGTACCAGTACTCTTGTTTTATAAATTAATGGTCATTTTATGAAATAAAGAGCTATTTGTCAATATTTATCTTTTAGAAAATATCATTTCGTTGTTTATAAGAATCATATTAAATTTTTAACATTTTCCCAAAAAAATTAATCAATATTCTTTGTTATGAGTAATAAAAATTCAAAAAAAGTATATTTTATTTCGTCGAAGCTTTTGATAAATAAGATTTAATTATTATAATTGTCAATGATAGAAAATAATTATTTTTCTCCAAAAAAACAACTCTTTTACTTATTAATTTAATGATTTGGTATACAGGTACACTCAAATTTTTGAATGTACCATAATAAGTTAGAAACACTTCAAAATTCTTGCTCTTAAGTTTCAAATCGTCATCAATCAAGCAAAACAATAAAAAAGTTCTAGCCTTAGTTACTAAAGGTTGTTACGGTTGCTTGTAAGTTGTAACAAGGGGTCCTCAAACTAATTTTTTTTTGCGATAAAACCCCTAAATTAATATTATTTATGATCTTATTACAAATTTTTTAGCTATCTATTTTAAAAAAGGAATCAAATACCACAAGACAAATGACAGGAACAAGTGAGTTAAACCAACTGTTGTTTTAACCGTTTTTTTTAAAGCATACTAGCATGTTAAGCCAAGCTTAACTGATACTATGCCCCTTTTAGCACACCTTTTGCAATTACTGATACATACTCTTGTTGTCATCTGGCTTCTTTTACTAATCATTCGTTCATGCTATAAGAAATCTGAATAGTACAATCTGCATTTTTCAAGAACTTGTTGCTTTCATTTGGGTTCTTTTACTAATCAAGTACAAGTATATGCAACAACTCATTCATACTTGATAACATGCTTAGAACTCGTCGAAATCACAAATTCATTGTACTACAGCACACAAACTCACTCAGTTAACATATCCGTTTTTTTTAATTATCATGTTATAAGTACAAAAACATTAAGTGAGGTGAAAAATGAGGAGAGAGAATCTAGAGAGAGAGAGTGTGGGTGGGAAAGGGGCAAAAGGGTTTGCAGAAGGTGAGGTGAGTGGTGTTACAAGTAAGAAGAGAAAGGGCTATTTCCATCACCTGGATAATAGTACAACCTCTTTTTTCTTCACCCATTTCCCTGATAATCTTGGTCACTTAGATCTTTGGAAGCTGTTTGATAGGTTTGGAAGAGTGGGGGAGGTTTTTCTGCCATCAAAGAGGGATAAATGGGGGAGGAGGTTTGGTTTTGTGAAATTTAAGGAGGTATCCAATGAAGAGGAGCTGAGTAGAGGTTGGAGGAAGTCTGGTGGGGAGATAGGAAATAGAAGGTGAATCGGGCAAAGTTTGGCCGTGAGGAGCAAGTGCCGGTGGAGGTGAAAGAAGGTGGAGGAAGGAGTGGTGTAGGGGTGCAGAACGAAGGAGTGAGGAAAGGTGTAAATAACCAATCGCTGATTAGGGAGGGTACTTCTTTTGTCAATGTTGTTCAAGGAGGGGGAGTGCTGGAGGTAAGAAGTTGGGTCTGCGACCGCCATTGGTGATACATCCATGTGGTGAATATTTGGAGAGTTTGAAAGGAAGCTTTGTGGGATACCTGAGAAACCATGGTAGGGGTGATTCGATCCAGAACAGCATGAGGATGGAGGGGATATATAAAATCAAGGTAACATCGTTGAGAGGACTTATGGTGTTGTTGCAGTCAGATGTTGTAGGAGAAATTCTGAGAGCAGCTGGAAATCATAGTCTCTGGTGGAATGCACAGTTTAAGGAGCTGAAGCCTTGGACCCTTAATAAGGTGCCGAGCAGAAGAGTGGTTTGGCTAAAAATCTATGGCCTTCCAATCCATGTGTGGGAGGAGGAGTCTTTTAAACTTATCAGAGCTCAGTTCGGTATATTTATGGACTTTGATGAAGAAACGGTGTCAAGAAAGAGGTTAGATGTGGCTAGGATCAAGGTCTTCCCTGACAAAATGGGATGGATCAATGATCAATTAGTTATTAAAGTGGTGGGGGAAGTTTATGTTTTAACGGTGGTGGAAGGCGGTGGAGCTACGGCAGAAGTGAAGGCGGTGGATGGTGTAGAGTGGGATGTCCGGTTAGAAGCAGCTTCTAGAGAGGAGGAGGTGGTGGGGATAGTATGGGGATGCAGTCAGAAGATGATGAGGGAATCCCTAGACTTTCTTCTCAACAACGTCTAGGGGAGGAAGAGGTAGGTTCTAGGCCTAAGTCAACTTTTGAGGGGATTGGACAAGAGGAGAAGCAGAATGGCGCTTTCTTTGAAGAGCAAGATTTACAACCTGAACTGGGTGAAGGATTTTTGAATCAGCCAATCACAGAAGACCAGGTGGCAAGGAGTGGATCAGATCCTAGGATTTTGGAGAATAGGTTTGAGGCGGAGGGGACCACAACATTTAATGTTCCATCTTTTACAGGGGAACAGGCGCGTGACCATTTGTTGAGTGGGGAACAAGCGTGTGACCAATCCTTACGTGGAAGTGCAGAGGAGAAGGAGAACGTTGATCAGTTAATTCCAAGTTCTAAGACTCAGCTGGGTAACGGGTCAGGTGGGGCAGCAATGGAGCCCAGTATTGGTGGAGCAGATCTGACTGGGTCGGATACAAATTGGGTTGGGCCCAAGCACTATACTGGGGCGGGTACAAACTGGGTCGGCTTTGGAGGAAATTCTAGTAAATAAAATTGCTTGCAGTAAGAAACCAAAGGAGGGGGTCCCTAAAGTTAATCAACATCTCTATTTCAGATCAGAGGAGTCTGAATTCTCAGAGTTCAGTGATCTAGTGGCGAATCAAGAGGATGAAGCAGAGAGAATGTTGAAGAAGAGACATAAACGACTAAAGAGGAAGAAGACAAAGGAATGGGAGGTTAAAAAGGGAGGTTTATAGTGCAACTATGTGGAGCAGTTTGGTAGGGGAGAAACAAGGAGGTGCGTAAGAGAAGGAAATGGGAGGCAGATAACTCTAATAATACTTTGTGACGTGGGAGCCGCTTTTGGAACATGTGACTAGTAGATTAAACTCTTGGGGCAATAAGTTCTTGAGTTTTGGGGGTAGAATAGTGCTTCTCAATTCGGTGTTGAATGCTATTCCTATCTTCTACCTATCGTTTTTGAGAATGTCGATGAAGGTGTGGAAGAGATTGGTTAGAATCCAAAGGGAGTTTCTTTGGGGAGGTGTTGGAGGAGGTAAGAAGAATAGTTGGGTGAAATGGAGTAAGGTTTGTCAACCTAAAGAAAAGAGGGGACTTGGTATAAGGGACATAAGACTTGTAAATTTAAGCCTTTTGGCTAAATGGAGATGGAGAATTTTACATGGGGATGGTGCGCTTTGGATAGAGGTGTTGAAGGAGAAGTATGGAGGAATGATAGAAGACCTTTTGGAAACCGAAATTGATCATTGGCCCCGTTTTGTTTCTAAGTGGTGGAAAGATATTGTGACTTTAGATCATGGAGGGGGTGGGAGTTGGTTTAATGTGGAAGTGATTCGGAGAGTGGGTAATGGCCAAAACACCTCCTTTTGGAATGCTAAGTGGAGAGGGGATACAACCTTTAAAATTAAATATCCGAGACTCTATGCTATTTCAAACCAAAAAGAAGCTAAAGTGGCGGATTTCTTGGTTTTTAATGGTTTTGGTACCGAGTGGAATTTTAGTTGGAGGAGGAGGTTGTTTGTTTGGGAGGAAGAGCTCATAAACAACTTGATGCTTGATATTCAAGGGTTTGATAGGGCTCCTGGGGAGGACGAGTGGGTGTGGAAGTTGGAGGATGGAGGGCGGTTTTCGGTGAGTTCAACTTATAAGAAGTTGGAGGAGGCGTTGAGGGAGGAGGAGGAGTGGGGAGAGGTGGAGTGCCGGGTTTTTGGCCAAATTTGGAAGAGTCCGGCGCCAACTAAAGCGGTGGCTCTGTCTTGGAAGGGTTTGATTAACCGAATTCCAACTAGGGAGAACTTGGCTCGAAGAAATGCTTTACCAATAAATGTGAACTTAAACTGTGTTGTTTGTGGTATGGTGGAAGAGACAACGAATCATCTTTTTCTACATTGCACGGAGATTTGGAAGGTGTGGAAAAGGCTTGAGTCGTGGCTTGAGGTGAATATTACTACTCCGTCCAATCTCTTTCTGCATTGGATGTGTTGGGAGGGTCAAATGGCGAATTGGAAAGAATTGGAAAGGGGAATGAGGCTTGTTTGGCATTCCGCGATCTGGGTGATTTGGAATTCGAGGAATGAGGCTTGTTTGGCATTCCGCGATCTGGGTGAATTGGAAAGAATTGGAAAGGGGAATTAGGCTTGTTTGGCTCGGGTTAGGTTGCTTTGGGTTGGTGTTTGGGAGGTCCTTTGGTTTGTTTCTGTGCTGCTGGGAGTTTGTGTGCAACGGTTTGGAAGGTTTTGTCCTGGCAATAGTGTGTTTTATGCTAGTCTGCTCTGCTGTTTAAGCATTGTTTTGTTCCTTTTTCTGTACGAATGGAACTTAGGAGGTTTTTTAGCGAGCTTTAGGTGGTGACAGTTTGGTTGCCATTTGTTTTGTATGCCTATTGTACTCTTTTTCCTCCGTGCTAGTTTAGTGCGTCTTGCACTAGCTATGCCTAATAATATTTGCTGATTCAAAAAAAAAATGTTATAAGTACAAAGTTTCTACTTTTACTAGCGATAATAAATTTCCATCTAGGATCCGTGGGACGTGAGTTTTTCTATCATAACCAAATTTTTTACATACCAAAAAACTTATTATCATGATCTTACACATTCAAACTAGGTATATAACCCGTGCGTTGCACGGGTTTGATTAACTTTTTTTATTAGAAATAACAACAAATTTGGTAGATCTATTAAATTGTTCTTTGATTTTGAAAAATGACTATTAAATTTATTAGAAATAACAATTTATTAAAATAAATAAATGTATTTACAGAACATATTAATTTGTTTCGAACCAGGGACAACACAAATATTTGACCTAACAATATTTACATTTGTCAATTGAGTTAGAACTTATAGAGTAATTTATATCGTAGTTAATGATATAAATTCATTTTTGTAGAATTCTTTTTCTTGATGAATTGTCCTAACCCTATTAATTTTGCAATAAATTAAAAATTTCATTGTATAAATTCATTTAGTGTTTTTCTTAAGCACACTACTATAAATGTGTAACTTGGATCATGTCCTTCCCCTTTATTTTTTCAAATTCATCATATCAATTTGAATTATAAACACCATTCTTATAACATGTTATCCAACAAAGTAAAATTACTTTTTCTTCGATGCAATTTTATTGTGGCACCGAGCAAATTAAGTTTGGATCCAACTTGCTCAAAAAATTAGAGAAAAAAATAGAATTTTTTTTAAACAACTTACTCGGTAGCAATAGTCATGACAATGTTCTCATGTAGAGCATATCGGAAAAACTTAAAATATAATGTTTGTTTACATTCAACAAATGTTTAAAGAACCAACCGCCGATAGTCAGACATATTTTCAGGTAAGCATAAGTACACCCCTCAACATTTCCTCACACATCAATATGAATTCCTCTTCCAAAAAAAAAATGCTGAAATTCCAAGTGGAACAAAATAGTTTCAGTCCACAGCATTGTATATATTCTCTAAAAAAAAAACATTGTATATATATTAATAGAGTCAAAAAATCATGACATAGCTAGAATATTGTAACCAATTAATTAGAACTTTTATAGCATTGATCCCACCTACATCTAAGATCAATCAACAAATCAATTGTCGAGAACAAAAGTCATTAACTTTTTACTTACTTTTTAGGCCTTTTCATCAAGTTTTTACTTTATGATACATACATAGTTAGTATATTTTCTGAATAAAGGGGTGAAAGCAAGCTCACACACACACAAGTGAGGTTTTACAAATAATGAAGTTATGAATAAAATAAATAATTAATTAAATTATAAAACTGGTTTATTACATAGCCACGTTCGTCAGTATCATTTTAAAGGGAAAAAACCTTCCTTTACATAGCTCGGTCCTCACTATATTATTCCCCTACCTGAAAATAAAAGCATTAATCATACATCATGATGTCCATATAGATATTCAAAATCCAATATATATGTTAAATAAACCAAGATTTAATCTTGCTCAAAAAAAAAAAAAACCAAGATTTAATCTCCATGCTAAAAGTAAAACCACAATAATTACTAAATTAGTTCTTCGTTGTCTTCGATCTTCATACTTGTTAGACTTGATCTAATAGGCATAAAATTTAAAATAATAATAAAAGATAGGAGGCTATTATCCAATACTAAACGCGAAAAAAACTAAATGCAAAAAAGCTTATTCTAAAATATGCAATACATGAGATGAAAAATATCGCCACAACATGACCAAGGTAACTATTGTATGCTTGAAGAAACTTACCTTATCTCTGAAACATAAAGCTATAAAACCATACCAAGGGCTTCATTTGTGTTTTTGCTTGCTGAGCTGGTTCGTATAGAGGATTAACACAACCATGTGAGAAGGGATGAGAGAAAGGGTCAATATACAAATGGAACAAAATATTTGGTTTTCAACTGGTTAAAGTTAAATAAATATGTGAACTCCTAAAAAAAAAAGTGAATTGAAAAGGTGCTCTAAATCATAGAAAGTGGCATGTAATTAAAACATTGTTTGTAAATGTAAGGTTTCAACGATGAATACAAAGGGAACTTCTATAATTTATATATCTTCCCTAATTTACGTAACAAAAGAAGTTTTAGATTTCTATTCATGTAATTAAAACCTTGTGTGCAAATAAAAGGTACATAACAAAAAGAAGTTTTTGAGCTTCCATTCATGTAAAAGCCTTGTGTGCAAATGAAAGGTGTTGATCATAAATACAAAATGAACATTAACGTTCAGAAAGAAAAAGTTTTTGAGCTTCCTAAAGTTGAAATATATTATTAATGCATCAGTTTTTGTTTTAGAACTAATTTGTATCACTATTTCAATAGAGAGTGGCAAAGTCTTTGTTTTAATACAATAGAGAATGAAAATTGGAGTTTTTTTAGATATGTTACATAGGCACAATCCAAACATTAAAATGAAGTAAGTTTCAAATTCAAAGATATATAGATAGATTGTTAATTTATTTGTTTTTCGAAAAAACATTCTTAATTTATCTGCTAAGAACAAGTTGTAGAGTAAATGATCAATTTAACTTTTGAAGTTGCAAGACTTTAACTTTTTTTTCTTTGAAAGAAAGACTATTAACTTGTAATTATACATTTTATGAAATTTCAAAAGAAGATTTAATTTGTATGTCCAGGGAGAGGTATACAATTTTTTATACTTACATTCAATTAAATAATATATGTATATTTGTGAAATTCACAAAATAATTATGTATACATTATTGAAGATATTTTGAAAAATAACATAGGCAAAATTTAACCGTGATTTGATTGAACGCATGCATGCAGAAAAATAGTTCCATTGTTGGTGCCTATAAATTAATATATTTTCTCTTGACCAAAAAAAATTAATATATTTTCCTAAAAATATAGTATATAAATAGTCTATTTAAAAATCTTTTATCGTATAATTATTTTGAAATATCCAATCTTATTTTTATAAATTGCCTTGCTAATAGTTTTTTTAAATTCATATTTTAAAATTTTGAAGGTTTCATTAAATAATTTTGTTGGATAATATTTCATCAACTAAATTAACTATTGGACTCACATGTTCAACGAACTCCACTAGCAACAAATTATTTAGAAAAACTGAATTCTATTACTATATGTGAATAATTATTGTCCATACTTTATTTATCTCTCGATCGAACTCTGAGATACGGACTCTCTAAAAGAGGGTTTACAACAAAGAAACTAAATTAACTACTTCCTACAGTTTCAAACTTAAAAAAGTTATCCAAAAATTGTAACTTTTATTATTCACCGTAGATCGTACAAACACAAACCATCATCCACGGTCAAAATAAAACACATCCGGAAGCGCACATTAGCCAAAAAATGCCCACAAAGCGCACATTAACACCCGCTTTTTCTTCTCTACGCTCATCACCATGGTTCTTCTCTCTTCACTCATCTTAAACTACGCATCTCTCTATTCCCTTTCTCTTTCTAGGGTTTACATTCTTCTTCGCGCAATTAGGGTTCCTTCATTCGCATTGTAGTTTCCTTTCACCACTTCATGGATCACTCCACTCTCTTCAATCTTCAGGTTCGTCTCCATTGATTTTCTTCGCGTGTTTTTTCTTACGGATTTTTTTTTAGTGTTTGAATTGGATTAGTGGAATTGGTTTGAATTTGTGATTTTTTTTTTGTTTTTTTTTATTGCGCTGTTTTTGTAGTCTTTGGTGAACTTTGAACTTCCAGAACAAGATGATGATTTTGAATATTATGGGAATAGTAGTCAGGATGAGAGCAGAATCACCAGAGGTAGGCATTTTTTTTGTTTGTTTTTTTTTGGGGTTTTTGTTTAATTTTTAGAGTGAAGATCCAATTTCGTCTCTGACAATTTTCTCGCGACTCAATTTAGTTCTCGACAACAAGTAATACCAAACTATTACCTGACACTTTCAAATTGGGGACCAATTAATTTCTATGTTATAATGTGTATTTGAATAATTTGGTTATTGAGTACACCACGGAATTTGTACCTGACTTTGTAAGGCGCTCTCAAATAGGTACTGGACTTATGAATATTTCAGAAACGTCCCTTTATCAAATTTTACTTATGTTAATCCTTCAAAGAATATGCTAGAGATTAATTTGATAGTAAGTGGGATCAGATTGATAGTAGGTTGTTAACATATAGGGACTTAATTGATAGTGAGTGGTTGAATATAGAGACCAACTTGACAGTTTAATAGATTGAAGGACCTTTTTGAAATACTCGTTATTTCAGGGACCTATCTGAGGGTGTCCTTTAAAGTCGGGAACTAATTTAGTGGTTTACTCTTTGGGTATTATTTTTTTTAGGGACTAAATTGGGTCTTCACTCTAATTTTTATTCTCTTTTAGGCTTTTAGATTAGAGAGTTTCACTGAATTGTTTTTATTTTTTTTTATTGTGAATGATGGTTCTGTTTGTTTTGATGGTCGATGATTGTTTTTTTAAGAGGTTTGACTTGTATAAGTATGCTAAGTGTCTTCGGGATGCTTCTATGTGTAGGTGGGGCAATTGGAAGTCATAGTAATGGGAATGTGTCTGGAAGGGATGTAAATTTGTTGAAGAAGAGAAGTTGGTCTAGAAACAGTGATAACGAGGAAAAGAGTGGTTTTTATGAGACACCTGTGATGGAGGAACGATACCGATCAATGCTTGGAGATCATATTAAGAAATACAAGCGGAGGTTTAAGGGTAACTCAAGTAGTCCCGGCCCAAATCAGGTTCCTGTTCCTTTTTTGAAAAGTAATAATGGATTAAAAGCTCACAAGCCAGGGAATGAGCGCAACAGAGGATTGCATGATGATGAAACTTTATCTGAATGGATAAATGGTTCCAATGCTCAGAAATCAGGGAACTTCCTTGATACAGATTTCATACCGCAACATCGCACTAATAGGTTTATCTTTTCTTCACTGTTCATTTTATAGCGTTTGAGGTTTCTGAATAATAGTGTCTTTGTTTAGGTTACAATAGACCTTACCTTTTCTAAACTCTTTTCAGGGTTAGGTATGAACCTGCATATGTGGATGTTGGGAATGGCATAGCTTATAAGATTCCTCCAATTTACGATAAGTTGGCACCACTTGTGAACCTTCCAAGCCTCTCAGATATCCACGTTGAGGACTTTTTCCTAAAGGGTACATTGGATTTGGGCTCCTTGGCTGAAATGATGGCATCCGATAAGAAGTTTGGAAATAGAAACCGAGCAGGCATGGGGGAAACTTTATCCCAATATGAATCACTTCAAGCACGTCTAAAGGACACGTCAGCTTCTAATTCAACCCACAAGTTCAGTCTGAAATTATCTGAGGCTGATTTGAATTCCTCCATTCCAGAGGGGGCAGCTGGAAGGATAAAACGGTCTATTTTATCTGAGGGTGGTATATTGCAGGTTTACTATGTGAAGGTTTTGGAGAAAGGCGACACTTATGAGGTGCCTATGATATAAAATGTGAAGAATTTTATCGTTTTATCTTTACCACACTTTTTTTTGTTTACATGTTGCTTTGTCTTTCAACTGCTTCAGATCATTGAAAGAAGCTTACCCAAGAAACAAAAGGTAACGAAAGACCCTGCTTTTATAGAGAAAGAGGAAATAGAAAAATTGGGAAAGATTTGGGTAAACATTGTAAGAAGAGATCTACCAAGACATCATCGGAATTTTACTACTTTTCATCGAAAGCAGGTCGTTGATGCCAAGAGGGCCGCAGATATTTGTCAAAGAGAGGCATGCCCTGTTTCCCCCTTTAATAGATTGTTCCTCTATATATTTCAAATTGGATTTTAGTTTTTTTAATTTAATATAGCTGTCTAGTTTAAAGCTTTTAATGGCTTGTTTTGCATTTTGCATTTGCACTTCAATAAGTTGTATAATCTATTTTTTTTTTTCAGGTTAAAATGAAAGTTAGTAGATCGCTTAAATGGACGAGAACTGCTAGCATGCGCACCCGAAAACTAGCTAGAGACATGCTACTATTCTGGAAACGAATAGATAAGGAGATGGTATTTTTTAATTCGTTGCTCAAGTTCATTTATTTTATAGTGCAAGGTAGTGGAACCCGACGGTTGCAAACTCTTCCTTAAGTCCTATCTTTACTTTTGAAAGCATCTTTCATATATGAGAGTTGATAATAGGTTTTATCAACTTGATTACGTGCCTTGGCCATATGATTATCTAATGGATGATAGTCTTGTGTTCTTCGTGTTCATGAGATTACTGAGATGGTGTCTAAGTACTAGGTGATATATGCACTTTTCAAACCATGATATTAAATTATGGGGTCTGAGCTATTCAATTTAAATGTTTTTGAGATTAAGGAGATTATGGGGTCTGAGCTATTCGGTAGACTGTATTTGAAATTACCTTTTGAAACCTGAACATTTCGTGCTGATGTAATAGTCACTCATAGTATAGATTAGACATGAATATGCTGTAATTATTCAATTTCATCCCTTGCAGTTAGAAATTAGGAAAAGGGAGGAAAAAGAAGCTGCTGAAGCTTTGAGGCGCGAGCAAGAGCTTCGAGAAGCAAAAAGGCAGCAGCAAAGACTAAATTTTCTTATACAGCAGACTGAGCTGTACAGCCACTTTATGCAAAACAAGTCAATAGCTTCAGAAGCTCTATCCATGGGAGACGAAAATACAAATGATGAAAATGCGCTGATCAACTCATCAGCTGCTGGTCCAAACGAGGAGGAAGATCCTGAAGAGGCTGAATTAAAGAAGGAAGCTTTGAAGGCTGCTCAAGAAGCAGTTTCTAAGCAGAAAATGTTGACAAGTGCTTTTGACACTGAATGCTTGAAGCTGCGCCAGGCTGGTGAATCTGATTCACTTCAACCAGAAGTTTCTGGAGCAAGCAATATTGACTTGAAGACCCCGTGAGCGCCCTCTCTTTATTTCTTTTTGTGTGAATGCATATCCCCATATTCTACACTACATAGACATGTAAAAACATACACAAATTTACATTGACGGTCAATTAGATAGTATTGAGGAATGTGAAATAAGCAACAGCGTTCATTTTAATCAATTTTTGGATTGTTGTATTGCAGCTCCACCATGCCTGTGGCATCCACAGTTCGGACACCTGAATTATTCAATGGCTGTCTCAAAGATTATCAGCTAAAAGGTCTTCAGTGGCTAGTTAATTGTTATGAGCAGGTTGTTGGGCACTCCTAAATAACGTCTCAATGATTTATTTATTTTGGTTGCTAATTAGAAGGCTTTTGGTCTCTTTCAGGGTTTAAATGGTATTCTTGCTGATGAGATGGGACTTGGAAAGACCATTCAGGCTATGGTTTTTTTAGCCCATTTAGCTGAGGTAGCTATTCATTCTGCCTTTTTTGTTCGTTTCAATGACTTAATATTCAGTTTATTTTAACATGCTTCTCCCATGCAGGAGAAAAACATATGGGGACCTTTTTTGATTGTTGCACCCGCTTCTGTATTAAATAATTGGAATGAGGAGCTCGAGCGCTTCTGCCCTGAACTTAAAGTACTTCCTTATTGGGGTGGGCTTTCAGAGCGGACAGTGCTCAGGAAAAGTATGAACCCAAAGGATCTTTATCGCAGGTAATGTTATTTTCTTATGCATTTTCATTCCCTTGGAACACAGGTGGCAGTAATGGCCTTATGCTTAGGGTAGATGTTTGAGAAAGATTAGTTTTTCTTGTAATAAATAAAATGTTGCTAACACTAGAAAAAATTTCACTAAAAATATCAAATGAACTAATCAGTAAATATGGTAGATTTTGTAAGGTAAACTTGAGAAAAATTGGTTTTGTGCAGCTACTGTTTTTTTTTCCGATTCAATTTCAGAAAGACAATGAGATATTTAGAGACTGTTGTTGGTATCAGATCCCTGGCTGTGATGGTGCGACAAGCAAAGAGAGAAGGGGAGGGGTGGAAGGGGCGTTGAATAGAGAGAGAAGAGAGAGGCTACAGGGTTTGGGAGAGTTTGTAATTCAAATAAATTAAAAGGACTAAAAAAGAACATTTTAGTTGCAAAAATAGCTTGGTCTATGGTGGACTTCATGATGTGGATTTCCACTCTAGAATCCCAAGTTATGACCCAACCCTAATACCATCAGAAATGCTAATGAAATTTGTCTACATGGCTGCATTATACCGGTAGTTTTTGATAAAACACTATGGCGTCGTTTGGTTCATGTAGCCAACCCCACTTAGTGGGACAAGGCTTGCTTGCTGTTGTTGTTGTTATTGGCTGCAGTATACCAGTAATAATATAAGTACACAATTAGTAGTATACTTTCTCCAACTAGGATTTTCTTGAGATTGGTAATGACGATGGATTTGGTAACTTCGAAAAAGATTTAACAATGTGAGCAAATTTCTTGATCCGTTTGTTGGGAATTTGGCTTCTTTGGTTTTTATCTGTCAGCTTAGAAAACTGAGTTAAATACGTTGTTGGTCAATACAAAATTTTGATTATTCAACTTTAGTCAATATAAAAGTTCGTTAGTTCTCTGTCTCTATAAAAACACACAATTTTATATTTTAGAGGGATTAAAATTGAATACATTTTTATATGGAGTGAAGTTTAGGGACTAAAATCATATTTTCCCCTAAAGCATCTATCTACAGTACACTTATATTCACATAAGCTGCCATGTAATCAAACTTTATAGGCATTTTCAGGGTATTAATATTTAGGATGAATTTAGTCAAACAAACTTTATAACATTTTTAACAAAAATAAAACAGAATAGTTGGGATGAAATTAAAACCTGAAGTATTGGGTTGAGAAGTATATTAATGCATTTTCGTTTGTATAGAATCATCTTTGACGCGAACCTTTTGAATTTTGAGGCTAATACATTATTTTGTCCTTTACTCACCATTAATAAATTGAATTTATTAAATTCCAATTGTAAATCTTTTTTATCTTTAATTTTGAACACTCTAAATTTCTATTTTACCTTACTTATTTACCAGGGAAGCTAAATTTCACATTCTCATCACAAGCTACCAGCTGTTAGTCTCTGATGAGAAGTATTTCCGGCGCGTGAAATGGCAGTATATGGTTTTAGACGAAGCTCAGGCAATTAAAAGTTCCAACAGGTATGCATTGATATCTGTTTCTGGGGGGCATACGTGAATGTCGTTAATTATTAGTTGCTCATTGCTCCTGCCGTTTATTTAAACAAAAATGTTATTAGTTATTTTGTATGGTGCATATTTTTAGTATTTAGTTTGTATAGTTTTGTATATATTATGTTAGTTGTGTGGTTGATTAATTATTTGAAGTTACGTTAACATCTATCTTTTATTTTTATCACCGTCACCCTTTTAAAAATCACAATTTATCCAACAGTATAAGATGGAAGACACTCCTCAGCTTTAACTGTCGGAATCGCCTACTGCTGACTGGTACACCCGTTCAGAATAATATGGCTGAGTTATGGGCTCTTCTTCACTTCATTATGCCAACTTTATTTGACAGCCATGAGCAGTTTAATGAGTGGTTTTCGAAAGGGTATATATTCCTAATTATTGTCCTTGGATAATTTTTCTAATTTAACTACAGTCTGACCAACTTTTATTATTTATGACTTTATAGAATTGAGAACCATGCAGAACATGGGGGTACTTTGAATGAGCACCAACTTAATCGATTGGTAAGTATTTCCTGTTTGATGGTAATAATAAAGATATGGTAATAATGTTTTATTGCACTATATTGATTTTTTTTAATCAGAAATTTTATGGGAGTATAAAACCTTCATTGTGGAATGCGAGGTGATATGAACTGGTTTAACTAATCCCTGATTGATCCAAATTCACTAACTAAGGTTTACCTATCAGGGGAACTTCTATGATAGGGACTTGAGTATTATGGGAAACTCGGTGAGGTTTTAGGGGACTTGGTTCTTTCCCCTTGATACGTTTCAGAATGCTTGGGATCAGGAGAGAGAGATCTCCATGGTTGCAAAAGATTTCTCATTTCACACAGATTATTGAATTCATAATGATTCCCTTCATCCTGATTTTCCCTATTTATAACCCCTTCTAACTAACCAAACAAATTTAAATCTATTATCCTAACATATCCACAATGTATAAATAAATACCCTCATGGGTTTATGTTAAACAAAGATACGCCAATTGAAATTACAATAGGATGTCTTATATGACGTCTTTTATTTTTATTATTGCTAATTGTTTTTAACATCTTAGAATTTTATTATTTCAAATTTTTGCTATTTACTCAGTTGCTCTTCTCTTAACAGCATTCAATTATAAAGCCTTTCATGTTGCGTCGTGTTAAAAAAGATGTAGTTTCTGAGCTGACTAGCAAAACTGAAATTACCGTGCACTGCAAGTTAAGTTCTCGGCAGCAGGCTTTCTATCAAGCAATTAAGAACAAGATATCTCTTGCTGAGTTGTTTGATAGTAATCGGGGACAGCTCAATGAGAAGAAAATCCTGAATTTAATGAACATTGTTATTCAACTAAGGAAGGTAGGCAATTCATATTATTCAGTATTTTCTCTTTGCTTTTAGTTTTAGTATTGTAAATTTTGTATTAATTCCAGTTGAAATAAGGATTGTTGTGTTCAAACTTTTAACTGTGTGATTTTTTTCTTCCAACCATGATTACTCATAGTAAATGTTGCTCTTTGGATATGTTAGGTTTGCAACCATCCAGAGTTGTTTGAAAGGAGTGAAGGAAGCACATACCTTTACTTTGGAGAGATTCCAAATTCCCTTCCTCCTCCTCCATTTGGGGAGTTAGAGAATGTATACTATTCTGGTGGGCACAACCCCATCTCATATGAGGTACTTCCGGATTTTTTACTTGTTGTATCAAAAACTTATCGTACCTTGAGCTAGTTTTGGGATTGATAACACAGATAGTAATAACCTGAATTCAATAAGGAAACTCAATAAAATTAGGAAATAGTGTCTAATATTGCTTCTATAATTAGATAATTCAGTGATTCTACAATATACTGTAAAGATCTTTTTTGGATAATTTGAGATACACCATGGATATCTGGAGGATGATAGAAGCTATGCCAATGCTTTCATGTTAAACTTTTATCTGTTTTGGCCAATGTATGTCACAATTTTAGAACATGCCTGATTCATAATGGCTTATCTTCTATTCACATCTGATCTTAGTCTTAAATGGATTGATTTTCACCTTATAATTCTTTATGTTGACACAGTGCCTCCTTTCTTGTTTTTGTTCCATTTTTTCAGATACCGAAACTTGTCTATCAAGAAATTATGCGAAGTTCTGAAACTCTCAATTCAGCTGTTGGTCATGGTTTCTGCAGAGGATCTTTTCCAAAGTATTTTAATATTTTTAGGCCAGAAAATGTTTATCAATCTGTCTTTTCAGAAGATATGCGTGTTAAAAGTGGAACCTTTGGGTTTACCCATTTGATGGATTTATCTTCACAAGAGGCGGCATTTCTGGTTAATGGTTCTTTTATGGAGCGACTATTATTTTCTATGATGAGATGGGACCAGAAATTCATTGATGAAGTTGTAGACTTTCTTATGGAGACCACAGATGATGATCTGGAATGTAGTTCCCTTGAAAAAGGAAAAGTGAGAACTGTCACACGAATGTTATTGGTGCCATCAAGATCTGAGACTAAGTTTCTTCAGAACAGATTACCAACTGGACCCAGCCATGCTCCTTTTGAGGCCTTGGTTGTGCCACATCAGGAGAGGCTTTTCTCAAACGCAAGGCTTCTTCACTCAGCTTACTCATATATCCCACCAAGTAGAGCACCCCCAGTATGTTATGTTTCTTTATTATCTAGTCTTCTGTTAGTTTTTTCAAAATAAGTTGCCTTCTATTAACAATATGATAAGTAACTATCAACCATGTTTCTTTTTTCCTTCCTAGATCGGTGCTCACTGTTCTGATAGGAACTTTTACTATAAAATGATTGAGGAACTACATGATCCATGGGTTAAGAGGTTGTTTGTGGGATTTGCACGTACATCTGATTTTAATGGTCCTAGCAAGCCAGCTGGTTCTCATCATTTAATTCAAGAGATCGACTCTGAACAACCTGTTTGTAAGCCTGCTCTTCAGTTAACACACAGTATTTTTGGGTCTTCTCCACCTATGCGAAATTTCGACCCAGCAAAATTGCTCACTGTAAGTATTCTTTTACCCCCTTTATTGTTTCTCGAGGGGTACCCTCATCTCGACTTCTGTGTCAAGTTGATCTTGTAATTTAAATAATTTTGTTTGATATAGGACTCTGGGAAGCTTCAAACACTTGATATATTATTGAAACGCTTACGAGCCGGAAATCATCGTGTTCTGTTGTTTGCTCAGATGACCAAGATGCTGAATATTTTGGAGGTATTTTAAACTTTTCACTGTCGACCTTTTGATATTGCTACCTATTCATTCCTACCATGTTGTGGGTATTGGCTTTCAACTTTATGGGCTTTTTATTATGCTGATTGGTGATTTACTTCATCTTATAGGACTATATGAACTATAGAAAGTACAAGTATTGTAGACTTGATGGATCAACATCTATTCAGGATCGCAGAGATATGGTCAGAGACTTTCAGCATAGGTAATGTATACTTTGTAATTTTTCCATACTGTAGTCTCTGCTGAACATTACTTATTTCAGTATTTAGCTTTATATAACTTTTTTCTTAATTTGTTGTAGGTCTGATATTTTCGTGTTCTTACTGAGTACTAGAGCCGGTGGATTGGGTATTAACTTGACAGCTGCTGACACAGTCATATTTTATGAGAGTGATTGGAATCCAACATTGGATCTACAGGCGATGGACAGAGCTCATCGTTTGGGTCAGACAAAAGATGTTAGTTCCATCTCCCTCTCTCCCCCTCTCTCCCTTCATCCTCATGGGCATACCTGTTGTTGCTTATTTTTTGGGATCTCAGCAATTGATCCCTGAAGTTTTCCTTTCTTCACATTCAGAAACGTTGCTTCCCTTCCTTTACAGAAGCTATTCCTTTTGAGTTTGTAAGCTCTGAATTTGTTATTTTAAAACTAATACTATATGTTTTTTCAAATTTGTAGGTTACCGTTTACCGACTTATATGTAAAGAGACAGTTGAAGAGAAGATCCTTCTAAGAGCTAGTCAGAAAAGTACAGTACAGAACCTTGTCATGACCGGTGGTTCTGTTGGTGGTGATCTTTTAGCTCCTGAGGATGTCGTATCTTTGCTTCTGGATGATGTTCAGTTGCAGCAGAAATTTAAAGATATAGCTCAGGTTGGTTATGAAATGGTCACTAGAATTCATTATTTTACAATATGTAGTTGAACATCCCTCTCATCAACAGATAAACAAGGATTAAAGTGAGTTCCAGAAAGCCTAAAATCTTGAGTATTTTTTTTCTGATTACGTTTCACCTCGCTTATCCTTCCAGGTAAGGGATAAGCAAAAGAAAAAACAACCTATGAAGGGTATATTGGTCAATGAAGATGGTGATGCATCTCTGGAAGATGTATCAAACCCTGTAGCCCTGGTTACAACAGATTCTGATCTTGCAGTCGACCCAGAGGGATCAAAGTCCAGTAATAAAAAGGTATCTTTGTACTTACAAACTTATTGATTCTGAAAATGCTTTGAATCTTATTTCAGTTGTTTTTTTTTCACTGACTCATTTCAATCGGTTGCGTTCTAAAAATTTGTTCAAGTTTATCTTGGAATTTTTTTCCCCATCATTTCTGTTGGTCTAGCTGTTGAGTGATTATACCTTATTTCAAGCTGTTATAAATTGAGTAAGGGTAGTTTAGAAAAAATAAAACTCATAATTAAATACAAGTGTTGATTTTTTCGTTTAGGGGATAGTATTTGAATGTTTAGACTTTTTAGATGTGCTTATTTTGTGAATTTGTTATTTTCAACTTGGTAACATGGTGTTTAATTGCAGAGAAAATCTGCCTCCGATAAAAAAACTTTGAGGCCAAAAAATTCTCAAAAGACTAGTGAATTTGATGCCATGCCTATGGACAACGAGTTGGATGATACTGATCCAGTGGTTCAGAAACCCAAGAGACCAAAGAGAATAAAGAAGAATGTGAATGAAATGTTTGAAGAGGCTCGTACTGGTACAGCTACCATGGTCCCAGGGCAGACACAATATCAACCTCCACATGATGGAGGTTCCAAAATAGAATCAGGCCAAGGCACCTAATATTTTACAAAAAACTGGGAGTCACTTTTATATCAGCCCTGTGGATCAACAGTTTTGTGGAGACTGCTAAATTCATTCTCAACATGATCAACAGTTTCTAGTTCCCTGTTCCTTGGTTCTTGTCTGACTGTAAATAAATGGCAGCAAAGTTGAGTCAAGACAAGCAATTGAATGCTGTATATACTAGGTTGTATAATGTAGTACTAAATTTATGCTGGTTGTAGATCTCCACCTCTTCCAGCGTAGTTGTACAGATTGGACTATCATCAATCACTATAGTTGGTTTTTTTTATGCCACGAGCAATATTTAAAACTTAAATGATAATTAATATACATATGGTAGCAAAGCTACCCTCACTGAGTCCATTCCTTGACAATTTAGCAGCACCGCACAATCAAAATATGATGGTGTGAGTTTGTGACATGTTAACAAGCTGTTTAATTTATATTATGCAGGGATTAATATTGGGTATTTGAGATGTTGATTGTTTGTTTTTCGAGTGCTTTCGTAAAAGATACAAATTTGCTATGTTTTTCTAGCAGTATGGACTAGTGAACTACCAGATTGGTTTGCTCACCTGTACGCGTCCATTTCACCCTATTTTCTTTTAAAACTCACATGTTTCACAAGTGTACTCTTGACGGTTAATTTAAGAGGAATGCTAGCAACGCTCATTCTAACACACACTCTCTTTGATTGGTTAAAACTCACATGGGTCCTACCAAATCATGTAGGTCCCATATAAATTTGGTGGGTCCCATGTGAGTTTTAACCAATCAAAAAGAGTGTGTTTAAAAATGTGTTAGAATGTGTGTTGCTGACATTTTTCTCTAGTTTATCTAGAAGTACACTTTCAAATAGTACTTTTTTTTATGCATATATTTGAAGTCATGTTGGGGGTATAAAAGTTTCTCTCATAAACTTGTTTACTATGTAAATCACAATCTTGCTGCTCTCAAGTTTAGTGAACCACTCTTGCCTAAGATCATCACTCCATTTGTTTCTAATTATAAAACCCTTTTGTATATTGTCACTAAATATAAGTCCATTTGCCAATTTTTAGATACATTTATTTCTTTTTAAAATGTATCAAGTCGACATTGTGTGCATTATTTATATATAAATGATAATTTAGTAATAGTCATGAACAAATTATGTACATTAACTATTCCATCAGCTTTTTTTAAAATATATGTGAAAAGTGTTGAAATTTTTTATGTTTAAAGATAACGCGCATTAACTATTCTATCGGTTTTTCTTAATATATGTGAAAAATGTTGAAGAATCTTATACCTAAAGACAATATAAGAGTTGTAACCTTCAATGAATCATGGGTATATTTGCATGCTCATTGCTGGAAGCTAAATTGTTGCAACATTTTATTTTTTTTTAAGCAAAAGAATAATTCATTAATTAAAATAATAAGGCACAAGAAATACCATGACAAACCTATTAATTAACTAACCTAAATTGTAATGCTAGGAACACTTTTTTTAACATTCACTATTTTATTGGATGAAATGAATGAGTCCTATATTTTGAAAACGGGTTCCATAAAAAATGATGAGACACGTGAATTTCATTCAATAAATTAATGAATGTTAGAGAGAATTGAAAAGGGAGTTTTTCTAAACCCTCCTCATACTTAGTTTTCCAATAAGTAGATAAGAAGTAAAATAAGGCACTATCCAAAGACTCTTGTGTGATTTTTTAATTTGCCCTTTCACCATCAACTTAAATATAGTCTCATAACATGTCAAAATGACCTAACTTGTGGGGATATCCTAAGACACTCATTAAAGAACCCAAACTCTAATTCCAAAACTTAAAAACCGTAAATTTTTGACCAATTGTCATCATTGAGCTAGAACTTTCCATTAACAAATGCTTTCTTTATCATTAATATAGAGTCTTATGGACGAGTATCCTCGAAGCACTCTTTAAACATTTTAAAATAAACAATTAATTTTTAAATAAGTCAAATATTTCAATTTTAATGCATTAAATGCATATATTTCTATGAATACTTACCACTTATGATTATTAGAAAATGTTTTGAAGACATCCATTAGCATTTTTCTTAATGTATTTCAAGACAAGACAAGTTCAAAGTAGGACTGTAGAGGGGGCTTATGAAGCAGAACAATCTTTAATATGCGTCCGGCAACCACGAGAAGGAGACAAATAATAGGGCAGCACATCACATGAAACTACTTGCAAAGTCATACAACATTAATGACCGTTGGGGAAGTTGGCCATACTCAATACCTTTAATGCTAACAGATTGATTGCTGACAATGACACCTATGTCAAAATGATTCAACCCTCAAGTTTAAGACTACTCTTTCCATCCCTTATTGGACTACAATATTCAAAATATTAAGAAAAATAGTTATAACATTAAATAGTTTTATTAACGAGTGTTTTAGGGAGCTTTTAAACATTTTAAATTAGGAAATTATTCATTAAAAAAGTTAAATAGTTCAATTTTTAATGTATTAAATACACAAGTTTTCATAAAAAGTTACTACTTGAGACCCTTAAAGAGTGCTCCGAATACACTTGATAACTTTTCCAACATTAAATTTGCTAAAATTGTGTTATTTTCCCACCATAATTAGCCTCACATTATGGTACTCCATTCGGTCTTATATATTAAAAAAAATGGATGAACAAAAGTTGATTTATTTAGCTTAAAATATAAATCAGATACATCAATTTTTTTTTTTTATATAAAGACTTAAGGAATATTTAGCCACAATTTTGGATGTCAATAATGATAATAAATGTATATTTTAACATAATTTTGTTTTGAAAGAATATTTTAACATAAATTATATGTTAATATTTTTTAAGTAATAAATTATAAGTTAATAGACATATATGTATACTTAGACATCTAAAAATCATATAAATTTGACTATAATTTGAAATTTTAATGTGTATATGTATATTTAAATAGAAGCATTTTTTGATATCCTAGAGTTCAATTGAGTGCCCGTACCTTGGTGGCAAAACTAATTCAAAAATTAATTAGTTTATTTTTAATTTGACCTGTTCAACAAGGACGGAAGGAATAGTGACCGTATTTTGGAACACACGGTTGATCCTTTCCTTCCATATCACCCAAACAAAAGCAAACCAAATTACTTTCATAAATGTATGAGTGAATCTAGGCAGCCCCGCCATTGAAGTGAATTGAATAAAATGTTGTCTGATGTTACTAGGGGACACCGAAGAAATATGTAACCAGCGCCAAACATGATACCAAAGAGAGCTGAATATGTCAATGTGTAAGAACAAATGTGCTGACGTTTCCAACCCTCCACAACCTGTAGTACAAACCGTATCTGTAATGGGAATGACTTGTCGCTGCACCAAATTATCTTTCGTAGGAAGTCAATTACGGAGAAGCCGCCACACGAGCACAAACACCTTAGATGGAATATGCTTTTGCCAGACATCATCGTAGTTCTATCCGAAGAATCATCGGTAGTGGCAAGATAATGATAAGCTCCTTTCACTGAGTAGCCGTGAATAAGATCTAACAACCAACACCACGCGTCATGAACATTATCCTGCAAAACAGTGTTGTAAAGTAAAATAGAACACTCCCTCACGCTCTCCTCGTCCCAAACAAACAAGTGACGCCGCCACACCCTCTCTCCTCCCCCATCCGCACCAATGTCCCTCTTCGCCTCCGCCACTGACCACTTCTTATTCAAAGCAAGTTCATATAAGCGGGGAAATTTTAGTTTTAGAGGGACTTCCCCCACCCATATATTATGCCAAAAGAAAGTATCGTTGTCATCTCCCACCACATGACGAATGTTATTAGCAAACCACCGCCCAACACCCTCTCCTAAACCCTCACGAATCCTACACATCGACCGCCACCAAGTCGAACAATGAGAACTGCCCTCCTTCAACCGCCCCCACACCTCCCCATACCGAGCTTTCAAAACTCGATGCCATAAACCATCCTTCTCCACCAACATCCTCCAACACCACTTCCCCAACAAAGATAAATTAAAAGCTCCCATCCTCCGCACCCCCAACCCTCCTTTCTCCTTCGGAGTACAAATAGACTCCCAATTTATCCAGGCTATTTTCCTATTATCCTCACAACCCCCCAATTTTTTTTAAAAAAAAATAGATTCAATAGAGAAAATTATACCTGCAGGGGCTTTGAAAAAGGAAAGAAAGTAAACCGGAAGAGAATATTTTGCCTAAACAGATGAATTTTGCCTATAGTTATCATGATTGGTGGCAAAATCTCATTCTTTGAGTGTCCACTTGTAATTTGTTTCTGTTTTGATGGTGTTTCCTTGTTGCAGCCACTTTGATCTTGTAAATACTCTTGGGTGATTTGCCATTTGTACGCCTTGTGCAGGGTGAATCATTGTTGTTAATATATCCCATTTTAGTTTGTTAAAAAAAAAATAGTTCATTTTTAAATAATTAAATATAAAAAACTGACATCCCATTAAATGATTGAGTGATGATACACATACACATCCAATTAAACTCTGTGGTACCAAAGTATATACCCAACTATTTTTTTGGCTATAAAAAAAAATAGATATATTTTTTTACGGTTAAAATGATGGTTAATTATGTTTACTTATTTGTATTAATGAATTGGTCATGCTAAAGTAAATCAACCCCTCTTCAATGAAGGACCATGACTTGGTAGTTTCTAGCACGAAAGTTTGGTTTTTTATAGGTACATCGTGTCTTGTTGTAGTTGGGTAGATGAACTAACAAACAATAGACGGAGAAAACAAAGTATGTTAAATGTATATTTTTCTTTCTCCATTCCCCTTATCTACTCTTTTGGCTTGGCATGTGCATTTAGAAACTACTTCATCCATTTTAAATGCCATGCTTTAATGTTTTTATGCACATATATAATAAGAAAATTATAAATGCTAAATGATTATAACAATTTTATAAAGGTACAATTATTTGATAATTATTGTCATAAATCATAAATGCATAACAAAATATAATGAAATTAAGTCGGTGTATACAATGTTAGTTAGAGAATATAATTGAAAATAAAAAAAATTGATTGTATCTTAAAATACAAAATGACAAAAAAATCAATTTTCAAAAACAAAACAGTAAATTGATTTTTTTTATTTTTAAATTATACATCAATAGTCATTTTATTTTATTTTATAAATAGAAATGGGCACAAATTTTATTTTCACAAGGAGAAATGGGCACATATATTTTCCATGATTCATGCATTGAATGTTTCAATAAATAATGTTCAGCATTGGTCAAGCAATATCTACCAACAAGATTTGATTTACCACATTCCAATGCTGCTGCATATTTTCTTAACCCAAAATCTTATTCTTATCCTAACAAGTAACAAGAATAAATTTTGGTAGTTGAGTTAACAAAAATTGAAGGTAACACACAATGTTAGTATATTAATAGGACTCTCTCTTTAGTTTATAGATACACAAAAACTTAACAACTTACATTCACATTTTCAAGATTCCATCCCTTGTTTGGTTCTTCCTAGTACTTCTTAGATTATTTTCTTTTAGTTTTTGATCATGGTGGGAAGTATTTTGGGAAATGGATCATCTCAGAATCATAATAATGGATTAGAGGAGAAGCTTGATGAGTTTAGGAGACTAATTGGTAAAACTAATGGTGATCCATTAAGAATTGTGTGTATTGGAGCAGGTGCTTGGGGAAGTGTTTTTGCAGCACTTTTACAAGACAGTTATGGTCAATTTAGAGACAAAGTACAGATCAGAATATGGAGAAGACCAGGTAGAGCAATTGATAGATCAACAGCTGAACATCTCTTCGATGTGATCAATTCAAGAGAAGATGTTTTAAGAAGGTTGATAAGACGTTGTGCTTATCTAAAATATGTTGAAGCAAGACTTGGTGATAGGACACTTTATGCTGATGAGATTCTTAAAGATGGTTTTTGTTTGAATATGATTGATACTCCTGTTTGTCCTTTGAAAGTTGTTACTAATTTGCAAGAAGCTGTTTGGGATGCTGATATTGTTGTTAATGGTTTGCCTTCAACCGAAACTCGTGAGATTTTCGAAGAGATTAGTAAGTATTGGAAGGAGAGAATTAGCGTTCCTGTTATAATCTCTTTGTCTAAAGGTATTGAAGCTGCATTGGAGCCTGTTCCTCATATTGTAACTCCCACAAAAATGATTCATCAAGCAAGTAAGAATTTCTTTTCCATTTCTTTTTACATCTGTTCTTTTCTTCCTATATTGTTGTTTGCCTTTGCAAGGATTGAACAAAGTAGATTTGAATATTTGAAAATGGTGGTTAGTCACGTCCAAATTAGTGGTTAATGAATTAACGTCGGTGGTTAATGATTTTGACACCTATTATATTCATTAATCATCGATTGAACACGTTTAACCATAATTTGAGTTGTGTTAACTACTTGCGAAAGTTGTCTAAATTTGAATGCTATACGAATAGCGCAACTGATATCTGAATGCTATACAAAATATGTTACCAAAAATCTTGGAGTTCTTCTTGAATCAACCGTAATGAATTCAATTTACAAAAACTTGTTGTGTTCATTTTCATACTGAAGCACATTACAAATCAGTTGTTGAGTTGTGATAGTTCTCTGGAAAAAACATAATATTTCTTATCTAGTATGTGTTTGATTGCAAGAAATGAAATTTGTACTTAGTAGTCCTTATATTTTAGCAATTACTCTCTTAATTTGATTTATTTCATTAGATTTTGTAATATCATATAGCCTTATTTCAATGCAAAATTTTAATCCTTTCATCCCTCATTCTTCACTCTTTGCAATGCAAAATCGACAGCTGGAGTGCCTATGGAGAACATACTTTATCTTGGTGGTCCAAATATTGCTTCAGAAATCTACAACAAGGAGTATGCCAATGCTAGAATTTGTGGAGCTGAGAAATGGAGGAAACCTTTAGCAAAGTTTCTTAGACAACCACATTTCATTGTATGGGACAATAGTGACCTTGTCACACATGAGGTCATGGGTGGATTGAAAAATGTCTATGCAATTGGAGCTGGTAAGCTTCAATTTTTTTGCTATCGCTTTATGTCTAATACAGTCAAACTTGAATTAATCTATATCTTCATGTTTTGGTATGTGTAATGTTATCTATTTCACATGTTCATTCACTCTCCTGCAAAAATGTTAGAGCAGTAACCCAGTTCTAAAATAAAAAGATACGAAAAACGTAAATATAGAACATTCAATATTCGATCACGAAGTTCAGCCGATTGTGCCTGGTTCAGTCTACAGTGCGGCTGCAGTACCTTTCTATTATTCAAACTTAGGATTTACATAACTTGTGTTTATATACTTGCCCTGCTCGAGCGATTTTTCCACTTATTGTTAAACTTTCTCCGTTGAGGTTAGAACTCTGTCCCTTGAGACTACTAGGCTAAATTCTTAACACTAAGATGACACGTCATAAAAAGATATTTAGATATGACTGATAATGCATACAATTGTAATGCCATTTCCATGTTTTAACATTTACTTTCTGATTTACAATCTATATAACCTGCTTTTCTTTGTAACGATATAATCAGGAATGGTAGCATCCCTTACCAATGAGAGTGCTACTAGCAAATCTGTATACTTTGCACATTGTACTTCAGAGATGATATTCATCACTCACCTGTTAACTGAAGAGCCTGAGAAACTTGCTGGACCATTACTAGCTGATACTTATGTGACATTGTTAAAAGGTCGTAACGCGTGGTACGGTCAAATGTTAGCTAAAGGTGAACTAAGCCCTGACATGGGTGACAGCATTAGTGGCAAAGGAATGATTCAGGTATAAAAACTAATAATATTAACATTGACCGTTTCAAAAATCAAAAAATTTCTAACAAACTTTTATGTAATTTTCTTGAGTGTTTCAATTGTATCTTCAAAATGTCAAATTTGTATAATTATAACACCTGTCAATTATCTTTACTAGGGAGTGTCTGCAGTAGAAGCATTCTTTGAGCTTTTGAGCCAATCAAGCCTAAATGTATTGCATCCTGAAGAAAAAAAGCATGTTGCTCCTGTTGAACTTTGCCCTATCTTGAAGACACTCTACAAAATATTGATATCCAGGTAATCATTCTCCTAACAATAATTAACAAAATTGAGTAATAAAAGAATAATTAACAAAAACCTTAAACTTGTTATCTTTTGAGCACTTCAAACTCCAAATAATAATACATCTGGTAATCTCTAAGCATTTTGCAAATATAGTACTAAATAAGTTTCCCATGCTTCTGGTGTATGTTTGATTTCTTAGGGAACAATCAACACATGCAATTCTAAAAGCTTTGAGGGATGAAAATCTGAATGATCCAAGAGAACGCATTGCAATTGCACAAAGTCATGCTTTCTACAGGCCTTCACTTCTTGGACAACAGTGATTGTTTTCACTTGGTAAAAACAAGTGTGGATGGAACCATATATAGGAAACAATAGTCAAAGGGACATATAATAATATATGTATTATTTTTTATGAGTTTTTTGTTTTACATTATTGTTTGTGTATATATGTCAAAATATAAGACTCTAAGCATTTAGATTGATGATTTTCCAAAAACACTATATTGTGGCCAAAATTGGAGTAACACTTCTTTTGAATTTGTGTTCAATTTTCATTAAAAATAATGTGGACCCCTTTTACTTTCTGAGAACAATTTTAGTATTCATTTTTTAAAAAGTGTGTGAACATAGTGTAATAAATACTTGGAGAGTAATCGTTTGGGGTTCCAACTTTATATTCTTCGTTTCTCTACGTTTAAAATGTGTTAATCTAGTTGCTATATTTTCTATAATCTTTTTTTTTAAGGAATACTTCCTATAATCTTAAATATAAACAAAATGTCAAATGTGTTTGATTTAAATTTGAAAAGCAACCTACACCACTTGATTATTTACACTAATTTTTATAAATTTTATCAAATTGTTTACACCCACTTCATTAATTTACACACATTTTCATCATTCCAAATATTGTTTATAGATTATTTTTTACCTTAAAATCTTTGAATTAGATTATTTTTTACCTTAAAATCAATACAAACTACTCCACTAATGCCTCAAATACTAAAGCTATGTTTGGTAGAAATAACGGATAGCAGACAAGTTAGCTGATAGTTTATTATTGATGACTGGTAGCTAATAAACTAATTGAAGTGTTTCGTAAAATCAGTGGTTCAATTGACCGATAATATTTTTAAAAAAAATTATTGTATTAATTAATATTTATTTAAGTATTTAGACTTTGGCAACTTAAATTTATTGATATAATCTATATAGAACGTTTCCCATATTCGCTCCAACATTTCTCACTCACTCACTCAAACGTTTCCCATCTTTTCAACATTTCTAAACATTCTGGAATCAAACGCAATTAGATTGATAGGGTTTCAAGATCAAGCCTCTGTAATTCTCATTCTTGTTCTGTGATTAGATTGAGAGATAGAGAGAAGAAGAAGAAGATGTCGAAGTTATTCGAAGGGTTTAACGTTTTCATATCGCGACACTTATTTCCACCTCGTGAATTTGATGCTGTTCACAAGGTCGTTGAAGAGAACGGCGGTCAAGTTCATATCGGATTTGATCTTTCCCGCAACGGTGAAAATGATTATCATATCATTTCTTGCCGTAAACACGTACGTTATTGCTTGCGTTATATTACAACGATTATCACATCAATTCTATTATTTGATTTTTTTGCATTTTTTGATGTTTTGTTACTTGATTTTCAGCATAAATTTGAAGATCTAAAATCCAAAGGCTGCAAGATGATCGGTATGTATTTTTAATTAATATTTTTTTTGTTATTATTGCTATCAAAATTTGATTGATGTTCTATTTTTGATGCATAATTTTGAAACAACCTGTTAAGTATACACCGAACACTTGTCAAACATGCTGACACCACTCATAATTTGAGAAAATAGAACCGATTTAGTGTGACTACATGTTAATAATTCGAGAAAATTAAATAGTTGAATATAACACATGTGTCAGTGTTGTTTCGGGGTCAGACATTTACATGTCTCGGACACCATACATGCTTCGAGCAATAAAATGTCCGTGCTACTGAGATCGGTGTGATGTCCATGATATGGACATGTCTTCCATATGAAGTTTTGTTGTTACGTAGGAAACAACTGGTAAAGATCCTACGCACTTTTGCATGATCCAGGAAGAAAATTGGAGAAAAAAGAGATGTCAAATTGGGGGGAAGAATTTTCTTATGATAGATTTCTTTATTTTAGTTTAGACTAAACAATTAGAGCGTTCAACTTTCATTTTTGCAATTTGATAAGGTTAAGCGTTCAGTGATGATCTATATATTCTCAAACACAGCCACACTCTACGTGTATATACACGTGCACTTATGGTTGATTTTCATAGTGAAAGTTGAGGTAGTTGTTGTTCCTCAGTTTTGTTTCTTTTATCATTGAGTAGGTTATAGATGTGTTCTTCAATGTGCTAAAGAAGGAAGACCTCTGCCTAGACAAGCATCCTTCACTTGCTGCTTAGCTATGGAGGCTGTCAAAATACTCGCCTATGGCTTTGATGCAGATCAGATGGTATTGTGTGGTTTTTTGTCCATGTTCCAATACTCTTAGAGTGTGTTGCAACTTGCTTTTTGAAGGGTTTTGGAGGGCTAAGTTGGTTTTTGAAATGTATTTTTTTTATTTTTTTAAAAAAGAACATGATAGCATATTCTCATATATTAAAATATAGACTTGGCACTCTAAAACTTTCCCCTCCAAAACCCTCTAAAATCCCAAGGTTTAAGTTATCTGTTATCTTCTCTTGGTATTTTATCCTTCACTCCTCCCTTCATATTTTTGTTCTCAATTGGAAGTATTACTGTCTGCGACCTGCAGGTTAAAATAGATGAATTAATGATTGAAATGGGGGGAGCTCTACACACTACACCGTCATCAGATTTAAACTGTCATTGTGAAAAATGTTTGGGCTCCAGAGTACAAGGTCTGGTACATGAAGTTTTTGTTCTATGTTTTTATATTATTCTTAGCTAGGATATACACTTTTTTATTGTTCAGGCTAGTTGGTATTTCCTTTCGTCCTTCCCTCTGTTTTATTCATATTCCTAGTTAGCTTATATGTTATATTCTCTGTTGCACATTATTATCCTATCCCCCAACGTATCACATAAAAACACTTAGGGAATTGTAAGCAGTTATGCATGTTAAAATCAATCTAAAAAGCATCTAGTTCAAGGGAGGAAGATTCTGGTTATGGTTGGCGTTAATTAGCTCTAATTTTGGCTAGTAGTTTAGGTAGTAGTATAAATATTTTAGGCTGATTACAATGTTTGTATTTAGAACTGTTTTGTATGTTACATGCTTTACTCTCTCCACAATTACGTTAAAGATGATGTTTTCAGTGTTCGATTTATCTTGAACTAAAGATGGATTTCATTTCTAATTTGAAGCTTGTGTTAGTTCACTGGTTGTATTATTTAATGGTATTGTAAAATTAGTAAAGGATCAGAGTGAAAATCTTTATCTACTTGAATACGTATAATGTAAGTGTCAATCATTGTACATCTCAGTGTTATACATTACCGAAAAAGAAGCAATATAATATTTGTAGTACAATCTCTAAAAAAAAGAAACATTGTTGGCTACAACAAACGTTTTTCATTGGTCTTCACTTTTTTTTTTTGTTTTTTTCTTCTTCTTGGTTTTCGTCCCTAATTGTTGGGGATTTGTGGTGGCTAATATGACTCTATGGAGCTCATATGTTTTGTTTCTTGGTCTTTCTCATTTAGTTTCGGGTTTGGATACATCTTAATCCTGCATCTAGATGACCACTAATAAGTTCATCTTCGTATTGCAAATATTAAAGTTGTTTGTTTTGCTTGCATGATAGTTTAGTAAACCAATTCCACACTTATCCAATCTCTGAGGAGATTTTAATTGTTATATTTATTTTAATGATAATCTAATATACACTATGTGATGTCTGGCAGTGGGCTTTGGATGTCCTGAAGAAACCAATAGTTACTTATGAATGGTTAAAGCAATGCTCAGATAAGCATCAAGTTGTTCCTAAAGAGTCATATATGGTTCTTCCTTTCTCTGGGTTAAAGATCTGTGTGACTGGAATCCAAGCAGGTTGTAAATTACATGTCTATTAATAAATGCTTCTCTGTTAGATGCTAATTTGCTGAATTTTTTTAGATAAGCGCAAAGAGATGGAAAAGCTTATTCTACAAAATGGTGGAAAATACTCTGCAGAACTGACAAAGAAGTGCACGCATTTGATTTCTAATATATCCTTTTGATAATTCTATCAGTTCATTAACTTCTTGCTAGAGTCCCATGTCTGCATTAACATTTTCCTTATCTCGCACAAATGATAATATCTGCTTCTTGAGACTGTAAGCTTACCCTTGTTCGGACTTATTAATAATCACCTGACTAAATATTATTGACTATTATTCTATTACCTTTTAGAGAACATCCATACCTCCGCTTATATAAACATATTTTATGAATATTTTGAGTTTAAATAGTTAGGAACTGAAATTCATTTTTACAAGAATTCAGGATTACCTGCTTTGATGTATTGATACATGACAGTATTCAACAGTTTGTTATGGTTATTCTTATCTGTTAGAATGAATGGCATCTATTTATATGTATTTCTAGCAGTCTGCAACGGATTTTCTGATTATTTTTTTCCACACTATCTGTTAAAATTGAAGTTCAAATTATGTTTTATAGTATCTGTAGATTTTGTATTAGTGAACGTTGAGTTTAATCTGTAGATTCTGTATTAGTGAACATCGAGTTTAAACTAGTAATAATAACTAGGATTCATTTAGGCAAGAATACGGGATGACACGCTGTGACGCATTGATACTTGGTGGTATTCAAGTATTTGTTGTTTATTCTTAATCTGTTAGTATGAATTGCATCTATTTATATATGTTTTCTATCAGTCTGAAGTGAAGTTTCTGACGGCTTAAATCTTTTTTCTACATTAGCTGGCAAATTAAAGTTGAAATTTTATTTAACAGGATCTGTATTAGGGAACCTTTTTTGTAGAAAGGGTTTTATATTTGTTTTGTAAGGTGTTATTTTGAATTTTTTTTGTCTCAGTGTGCTGTCTTCTACTGCACTGCCTTGCATTAGTATCCCTTCTGTACTTACAATCAGTGAAAAAGTATGAATGTTTTGTTCTTATTTTCTGTGCGTCTGATCCTCTCTGACTGAATAATTAAGTATTTCAATTCAAAGATTTTTTATTGAAGTTTGAACATGTTATATATTTGTGTTCTTGACTGTTCTTACTCTCCTGAAGGTGATAAGCATAAGATGGCAAAACTTTGGGGCCATATTAATATTGTGACAATGAAATGGTTTGATGAATCTATTGCTCAAAGAGGTAACTTTCATGCTTTAATGCTGTATGTTGTGGTGCCTTTTGGGTTTTGAACTAAATAATATGACTTCATATTTTAGAGTATGTTTCCGTTATTCTTTCATTTCTTTACACTTATTTTCTTGATAGATTTTCCTTGTTACCATAAGATAAGCTTGGCTGACTGGTTGATTTTTACTTTTTCGTATTTTTATACGGATAGCATGTCTGAATGAGGAGTCCAACCCTGTTGAGAGTGGATCTTTATCTTCTGGTAAGGTGACTAGGAACTCAACAGCACAACATAGTCAGGAAAAGGATATTGGGAAAATGCAATCTGGTTCAGCCTCAAGAGCCGCAGATTCAAATATACTAGTTCATTGCGCCAAGTCTTTAAATGTAGATCCTGCCGCTACACAGTCAAAACATATGTTGTCTGTTTCTAATGTTCCGTTGTTTGTTAAAGAGGCAGATGCTGAAGCACCTCCATTACAGACCAGCAATGAATTGAACTTTAATCGAGCTGTGGCCAATGATTCTGAATTTGATGATGATGACCGGTATTTAGCAGATTGCAGAATATCACTTGTTGGTTTTGAAGCTTCTGAAATGGAAAAGCTAAGTAATATGGTGCGTAAAGGTGGAGGCTCCCAATGCTTGTATTTAAATGATAAGTTAACGCACATAGTAATCGGGAATCCAACAGAAATGTAAGTCTATTCTGATATTAAGAATAAATTTAATGGATACTTATAATATCTCTAAATTTTGTAGTTTCTCTGAATTTATTTGTTAGTTTTCTAGCTGTATCAATGTAGACGATTTCTGGATGTTAGTTTCAGAAATGTGGCTTTCCTATGAATTTAATTTATATTCTTTTTCCTATATTTATGATTTATCTTCTCATGCATTTGTGTTTTCACAGGGAAAGGGGGGATGTAGTAAGAACTGTTGCTCTAGGTGTCAATTACGCTGTTAAAACCTCTTGGCTTGAGGATTGTGATCGCGAAAAAAAACAAGTCCATGTTCTACAACGGTACAGTGCATATGATATTCTTTTTCCAAAAGGTGTGTTATCAAATTTAGTCATAAATCTTTGTGTTCTGTGTCTACTTTTTGGTTATCTATTAGGTTTTTAGTTTTTGAATATGCTTCTTTGAAGTTTATAGTTTAATTGTTTTCTAAGTTCTTAAATTTAGGTAACGTAGTCTTTTTTAGGCGTTTGGAGGGGAGGGTTTTGGAGGGATGAGATTAAAGAAAAAAATAGAAAAAACTTTCAAATTTTTTGAGTGGTTTAGTAGAGAATGATAAACTAATAGCCTTATGATTTCTGCCACTTCTTTGACTTCATTAAGTGTTTGAATGGTTCAGGTCAGAAAAAGTTGGTGGAGGTATCTGATAGGATAAAAAAGAAGAATCTAGAAAAGAAGGAATTGACAAAAGCTCATGTTGACTTAGCACAAGTGCTGGTTGATTATGCTGCTTCTCGTAGGCTAGCTCACACGCGCGTTTGCTTCGAGATTGCGGAATTAAAGAGACGACAAAAGGAGATGGAGATGGAATATGTAAGAATCGACGATGACTTGAGGGAAAAGTTAGGTCCTCTTTATGGATACGAAAAGCCTAAAAATGAGTTAAAGATTGAGGCATATAAGCTTTATGAGGAGGATTGTAAGTCTAAGGGAATAGTTGCCATCTCTAAGCATCATGAGATGGGATTTAAGAAAGCAATGGAGGCGTTTGGTGACATTGCGAAAGAGAGCTGTCATCGCAACTTTGTTACGTACTTGAATGATCCGGTTAGAAAGGAAAACATTGAGAACCACTTCAAGGGGATGATTTTGAACCACTTCAAGGGGATGATTTTGAAGTTTCCTTGTGATAAGACTGATCCCGATGTTGCAAAATTTGTTTCTAAGTTTGCGTGTGAAGTGTCTGATTCTGACGAGCCTTCATATTCAAAGAGGGCATGGAGTGGTAATAATCAACCTGAAGAACAGGAGGTGCACAAGGTGCACAATGGGACTGCTAAGAAAATGAAATATGAACTGTGAGAGTTCAATTTCGATTTTGTGATCAAGAAATATTATTTTTAATTTTTTTTAATTTATGACCGACTAATTTGTAGTTGATAAATCAAAAGGGATTCTGCGATTAAGAAATATTATCGTTGATTTTTTTATTTAAAATTAATTTCAAGGTCTGAAGTTCAAACCCTGACCATCACAAAAAAAAACTCGGTCTAATATTGAATGTTTATTTGAAGTATCTTTTCTCGACGCCTTTTCATGTCTAGAGTTGAACCGACATGGTGTGATACAATACATGGTGTGTTAAAAATAATATTTGATAATTGTCAGGTTGATATGTTTGATTTCTTATGGAACAGTCAACAGATGCTATTCTAAAAGCTCCGAGGGATGAAAATCTGAATGATACACAAGAGTGAGTGTTTTCTACGGTCCTTCACTTCTTGGATAACAGTGAATGTTTTCACTTAGCGAAAACAAGTGTTGATTCAAAGGGAAATATAATCATATATGTGTGTGATAATTTTATGAGTTTTTTTGCATGTATATGTCAAAAAATAAGCGCCTCTAAGCATTTAGACCGATGATTTTCCAAAAACATTGCATTGTGACCAAAATCATTTTCCTTAGAAGTAAAGACATGTTAAACATGTCTCCGTGAGCATAGCTTAGTTAGTAAGGGTAATTCATTGTTATATGTAGAGGTCGAGGTTCGAACCCTAAACACCCAATTTATTTACTTTAAAAAATAAATTCTATCGATTGAGCTACTTGAAAAGAAGAAAAAAAGACATATTGAATGAATAATATATATTTTTTTTTGAAAGGGAATGAATAATATATTTAAATCACTTTAATCTTTATGAAAATATAACACATCTATTATTATTATTATTATATTTATTAAATTAGACCCCAAACTATTTTGTTGACAACTAATCATTCGATTGGCCAAGTAATCAAATTTGTTCCACATCATCTAAAATCCAAGTTGTCACCCTTAGAATTGTAGAATGGGTTCTCCATTCATTTCATTGGTTAATATATACTTCTCATTCTTCCAACACCAATCTTCAGTTATATTCAAAGCTGACTTGAGTTTCAACTTTCAATATATATGATATGATCACCTGTACAATAACTAAATTGTACAATACATCTTCATTGCACCATTTACAATCATATATGCAAAAAAATGTAATCAATTAAAGTTCAATAAGTACCATCTGGTGTGGTTTTTTGGTATTGCTGGTATTGTCGAAGGAAATCAATTACCTGCTGATATGGTTTTTCGATTTGAAGCTATCGCATGAATTCAGGTGCAGTGCAGCCTTTTTATTTATCTCCCACGGATATATTTTTCATTAGTTCATAATCCGTAACAATATTAGAATTGAATAAATATCATATATAATTGCTTATGTATCTCTTTCTGTACCTTGGTCTATTTTACGAGTTCTTCATTTGGCTTGATGTTTTTTTCTTACGTGGTGTCTTTATCCTTTCATTCCACTGTTTTTTTTTATGAGCATCAAACTTCAATGCATGTTACTTGAGCTTTTGAATCCAATAAGTTTTTGTTACCTCTGAGAGAGTTTAATATAATAGATTGTATGAATAATGTTAAGAAAACACTCTTTTAACACTTATCTCAACATACTCTTTTCTATTGATTGAAATTCATATATATCTAACCAAAATATATAGGTCCTATATTAACTTGGTGGTATACATATTAACTTTATCCAGATAAGGAGAAGGTGATGGGATGTGTGTCTTTATTAGAAAATGTGTTGGTGGTCTATAGATTGTATGGAGCATAAAAGGACTACATTAACATCCTTCACGTTTGGAAAAAACTATGTCATTCTCCATAAATAACTGCAACTAAAAATCTGTGAGGGAGGTGGGGGATGGATCTGCGACTCTTTTCTGGATGGATCTGTGGCTGGACAGTGTTACTTTACATTCTCTTTTAATATGTTGTTTGATTTATCTGAAAATAAATTTGTCAGCGTTTCGGAAATGTTTCATCTAGGGTGGGATGTGAATGGTGAGGCGTGGAAGTAGTGTAGGAGGTTGCTTGTTTGGGAGGAAGATCAGGTGAGAGAGTGTAGTGCATTGGGTTTCTCTACTGTTTTGCAGGCTGGTGCAGAGGATAGATGGATTTGGCAGTTACACCTTTCCAAAATGTACTCGGTGAGCACCACTTACCAATTTTTGTCTGCAGTTAGAGATGTTCCTATAGGCAACTATGATATTCTTTGGTACAAGGTGGTTCCTCTCAAAGTTAATATTTTTGTTTCACAGCTTCTCCTCAACCGCATTCCAACAAAGAATAATTTATTCAGAAGAGGAGTCACTCAACATAATGATCTTCCGTGTACAGGTGGGTGTGACATGGATGAAGATGTTGACCATTTGCTCTTTCAATGTGGTTTTTATGGAAGTTTTTGTTTGATTTCTCTTTGGCTCGGGTGTGATTCAGTTATACCAAGCACTTTAACAAATCACTTTTGGTATTTTACTTCTATTCCCAGTTTCTCTAAGAACATTCGGGAATATATCCGAGTTATCTGGTTCAATTGTGTGGATTATTTGAAAAGAAAGAAACAAGCGTATATTTCAAAATACAGAGGATAACATGCAAATATTATGTGATAAAGTCAAGTTCCACTCTTCTTGATGGTTGAAAGCGGCATATCCTACACTCGAGTTCGACTATCACCACCGGTGGCTTAATCCTCTTCGGTGCCTTCATATTGTTTCATAGTTATTTTTTTTTTTAAACAACATATTTCATTGAATGCCTTGCACAAGACGTGCATTAGGCTAAGAGAGTTACATAGCATCAGAGGCTTAGCCTAGCAACACCACACAAATTCGTGGGAGCCAAAACATAGCCAAAAGGCGCAAAAGCAGTACAGGGAGGCCATAGAAAAACTAACAGCAAGCCTAAAACAAAAATACCACACTGTCAACTACCGAGTAGCTACCCAAAAACAGCAAACCGCACGCAGCACAGCACCAACACAGCCTAGCCTCCCGTCGCCAAAAAGATCCTAACGCCTTCTATACAAGCATTCTCTAGGATTCCAGCACCACTCATAAAAGAGGCAAGACGCAATCCGCAACCTAGACAAGGACCAAAACCAAGACACCGCCTTAATATCATCCACCACCTCTTCAAAACTCCTCATTTGATTCTTAAAAATCCTCGCGTTCCTCTCTTTCCAAATCATCCATAAAGTAGCATGCCAAATCAACCAAAAGGCCTTCCTCAACCGCCTAGAATTAACCTCATCACTCCAACAAGCAAAGTGGACAAGCAAATCTTGCGGAGTAATAAAATTAACCTCTAACCAATCAAAAACCTTACGCCAAATTATTAATGACGCAACATCGCAATGCAAGAAAAGGTGAGACGTTGTTTCATTACCATGGCCACACATAACACAAGTAGTAACCTCCCCTTGGGCTAAGACATGACGGAGAGCAAGATTTGATCGCGTTGGGATACGATTCAAAATAGTCATCCAAGAGAAAGCCACCACCTTAGACGGAGCCGGACTCTTCCAAAGCTTGGCAAACACCCCTTCCTCAATCCCACTCAAATCATCCTCCAAAAGCACAATTTCCTCTAGAACTTTATAAGAAGAACGCACGGAGAAATTGCCATCCTCTTCCGCCGTCCACAACCATTTGTCTTCGTCCTCCCCCAAAGAAACCCCTTCTAAGAGAGTCAAAATATTAACAATTAAATTGTTCTCCCAAAGAAAAGGTTGCCTCCACCATGCTAGATTCCAAGCGACCTCACCATTCACCAAGCTCCACAAATCACCTATCTTGGCCTCCTTATGTATCGCTAAAGCATATAACCGAGGGAAGGTATTAGCTAACACATGATCCCCTAGCCATCTATCCTTCCAAAAACAAGTACCTCTCCCATTTGACACCTTTCGCACCACCCTATTAGAAAACCAATTAATTCCCACTCCTCCTTCTAAAGTCGACAAATCTTGCTTTGTTTTTCTTTTGTGTTTGGGGTCCTTGTGCTGTTTGTTGAGAACTTGTGACTGTATTGACTTTGTAGTGTTTTTCCGGTACATCTTGTGCTGAAAAACCTTTTTTGTGGTGGTAATTTATATTTCATTTCAGCATCTCAAAAAAATGTTACAACTAAAAATCATATTTTACCTTTAAATTTTATGCATAATTTCATTTCATGCTAATATATAAATTTATTCATCTGCTAAACGCATTAGGAAGCATCTATTAAAGTGATGTTTGAAGATGGTTGTAAACAAAAAATATTGCACGAATTAAATAATGTGTCCATGAGGACATGCTTTAGAACTTGGTGAGATTCTCATTACACACCGATAACCTTTTTGATGCATATAATAATCTATCATGCATGTAACAGCAAAGGATCATCGACGACAAACATACAAAGACTACATCTGAATTCCAACAAGTTAGATATGTGAGGTATTTGATTAATTTTAGAATGAGTTACACCTTCCTTACAAATTGCAGTATCATTTAAGCTAGATATATGAGGTAATTCCTAACAAAGCTACTCTTCTGTTTCAATTTATATGTCATTAAAAAAAACAGTTTTAAAATATTATGTCATTTTGTGGTATTTTTTTTATTTTTCCAATTTTGTCCCTTTAATTATTAATATACATTGCTTTGTTTTACCAATGTTATTAAGCAATTATTTCATTCATTCATTTTATTTGTTAATGAACAATGTACTTATAATGGATATTTATTCATTTTACTAAATCAAGGGTCACAATTTATTAATACATTGCACTATGTATATGACATTTATTCATTTTGTTAAACCAATGAATATATGTCAATGAGGGTACTTTTGGAATGTAAAAAATAAACTTGACACTTTAATTAGATTTTTTAATCCATGTGCAACAGAAGGAGTGTATACTTAATTGATTATTTATTTTATACAATTTAGTCATCTATTCCAAATCAAGTATCATTTTAAGTAAATAAAAAAAGATACCGGCAATTATTTTATTTTTTTCTAATTATTTTTTATAATCATTTAAGTAAATAAATTAAGTATCATTTAAATAACATTAAGGTCACCACACTCTTAATTAATCATCTACTACTCATATTACAAATTCTCTAATTTCCATTTTTATAATTATTTCAATTCAATATTTTAAAAAATAAATAAACACTAGCAATGAAAAATGCTTAAATTACAATTCTAACAATAAAAAATAGAAAAGGAATCCGACACCCGCGCAACGCGCGGTTCACTGTCTAATTTGTTTATCAATCTTCTCTCATGATTTCGATGCGGTTCACAAAGCCAAAGGAACATAGATATTCTCTATGAATTTTTATATTTTGGCGCTTAAAAACTCACGTTTAATTCATATTTAGTTAAAAAAATGAATTTTTTTTAGGAAGAGATTATTATAATATTCTTAACATTATAAAGGGTATAAATGACCTAACTTAAAAGTAGGGATAAAAAAAAGTCGATGTAAACTTTTGGAGAATAAATGTCAAAGATACATTTTAGAAGGATTAAAACAAAAAGTTTAAATATTTATAAAGATTAAGAATATATTTAACTATTTTATTATCAATTTTACATAAAAAAAAAAAAAAAAACTAATAAAGAGAGTGCCCTTAAAACATTGATTAAGAGGGGAAAAAAAGAAATATATGTTGAAAATGGTGAAAAGCAATGAATTCAAATTTTTTAAAGTTTAAAAATCATAGTTTTAAATAAAAACTCATACTTTTGGTTTTCAATTTAAAACTCATACTTCAAAAAAAATATAAAACTCGTTCTTTTGTTTTTGTTAACAAATGTCCAATAAGATTCTACCCAAAAAAGGAAAGTCCAATAAGACTCAAAAGATAATGAAGCAATCACTGCTCCCTTATATACCTTGCACCAGCAGCGCCACTTGCATAACAAACTTACCATTCCCGCGTTTTTAATTTCAACTCGTATTCTCTATCGTCAAAACCTAATTCAAATAAAAACACAAGTTCTGGAGATACAAGAAGAAGATGTCGAAGTTATTTGAAGGATTAACCATGATGATATCGCGAAGGCTAATTCCACATGATGATTTCGATTTTTGATGCCGTTCACAAGGCGCTTAAAGACAACGTGTTCTGAAATACACGTTCGAATATCACACCAATGAAAAACAAAGATGTGCGGAGCAAAAGGTAGTGGTAATCTTAGGTCTAAGTGTCTTCAAGCAACAACACACTCAAGAGCTAAAACAATGACACAAACACTAACCAAGCACAAAGATAAGCAAGCTTAAAAGGAAGTAAATAAACATAAGATGGTAACCCAGTTCGGTCCAATATGACCTATTCTGGGGGAGAGAGCAGCTCTCCAATCCACTATGAGAAGATGTTACAAGAGGTTACAAGAAATCAGCCTTTTTCCCTAATCTCTACCTTTTGTTTCCCTCACCACACTCATATGAATCTTACTAGAGAATACACAAAGGAAGCTTTAGATCCTTCCAATGATGTAATCTCACTACCCAAGGTGATTA